>Ga0164307_10000016_pt1 | contig 66839 bp, 105 predicted proteins | sample Whisoiple_243_MG_FD_110214 | JGI IMG/M metagenome (GOLD analysis project Ga0164307, IMG submission 110214) | Soil microbial communities amended with fresh organic matter from upstate New York, USA - Whitman soil sample_243_MG | ecosystem: Environmental > Terrestrial > Soil > Unclassified >...
CAGCACGCTCAACGCCGAGTCGCGGGAGACCAGCACGCTCAACGCCGAGTCGCGGGAGACCAGCACGCTCAACGCCGAGTCGTGGGAGACCAGCACGCTCAACGCCGAGTCGCGGGGGTACTCGCGGATCTGTCTGCGTGGCTCAGCAAAGGCGACGGCTGACAAGTGCGTGTCGGTGCTGCTCATCGGCGACAAGCCACAGGTAATAGGGGGCGGATTCGTGCAGCGCGTGGTCGTCAACACAGCGCAGGCTTGGTGCGACTACTACGGCGTCGCGATCGAGACCGAGCACGCCATCTTATTCAAGAGCCTCGACGCGAACTTCGTCGCGAAGTGGCGAGGGTTTCGCTACGAGCCTGGCACAGCACCCGAGTGTGACGACTGGGATCCGAAGCGCGAATGCGGCGGCGGCTTGCATTTTTCGCCGACCCCGCGTCACGCGCTGGAGTTCTACGATTCTCCCGGACGCCGTTTCGTCGCGTGCCGTGTCGCGCTCTCCGATATCGTCGTACACCCAGACGGGGAATACCCGCATAAATGCAAGGCTCCTCGCGTAGCGGAAATTTGGGAAGTCGATATCAATGGGAGAAGAATTGGGTTATCCGGCGGAGCCGCAGGATGACTGTCGCCGCCACCTCCGGCTGGATCATCGAACACCAACACCAGGACTCCACCTGGAGCCGCGTCACCAAGGGGCTACCTGACGAGCTCTCCCAGGAGCAGGCACAGGCTTACGCAGATGCGCTGAGTCGAGAGGAGACGCTATTTCGATTTCGTGAGGGTGGGCGGTGTCGTGCAATGCTTTTGGTGAAGGAGAATGGTGATGGTTGAGCAGAAATTCTATCAGTCACAGCCCGAGGTGTTGCCGGCGACGTTGCCGGCAGGCGCACGCAACTGCAACGGCATCGTGTTCCTGTCCGAGATGCGTCTGAACGGTGAATGCTACAACGGGCGCGTACGCTTCGTGAGTGGCGCCGAGGAAGTGGGCGACGTGCATATACGAACCGTCGATTGGGCCTCGGTTCCCGTTGCGCAGCTCGAGCCCGCAGACCGCCCAATTCAAGCCGGCGATTGGGTGGAGTGTGTGAACCAGGGGACAGCGACATTTCTTCGACAGGGTGAGAAGTATCTCATAGAGAGCGTCCAGGCGCTCGATGGCAATCGCCGTCTGCAGCTGCTAGGAAGCGCCATCTTTTGGCGGGAGTTCCGCTTCAAGCGCGTCGAAGGCCCGCATTCTGAATCTGCGCCAGAGCGCGAGCCGTGCTGCATGGCCGACGCTGGAGGCTATGCGTGCTCCTGCCCACGGCCACGCCTGCATCCGGATAAGCTCTGCGCTGGCTGCGAGCAGCCCGTCGGCTACTGCGCAGAGAATTGCCCAGACAGGTCGCGCGAAAACTCATCCGTCCCCGTAGGGACCGGGAATGCTCAGTCGTCGGGGATGGGTGAGAAGTGCCGCAGCTGCTCGTCGGGTGTCGCCCTGCCAAAGCACGACTACTGCGTCTACTGCTCGAACCGCTTCGAGAAGGACGAGGGCGCGTTCAGCTTCGACGATGACGACTCGACTGCGCTGTTTGTAGGCCTGGCCTCCGAACAACCCCGCGTGAGTGCGGCTACCCGAAAGATGCTCGCTGGTGGGCACCCTTGGGAAGAGTTTGATGAATTGGAGAGCCGATGACCACTTCGACAGAGCCATCGCCAATCGTGCGCGCGTTCGGCGGTGCAACGGTTGGCTTCGAATGCCCGTCCTGCAAACGGATCCAGGTTGTGCCGGAGGCTGGCTTCCACTGGCTCAACGGCGAGCAACCAATGGACTGGGCGAAGCGGCAGTCGGCCGAGTGCTGCGGCCCTTGGCGATGCGATACGCATGGCAAGGAGCTGAAACGCGGCCATTCCTGTTCTGAGTGCCGCACGGCAGAGGACGCCGCCAAGCTTCAGAAGAAGTACGAATCGGCGACCAAACTAGCGTTGAGCGAGTACGATGGCACGTACCTGTACAGAGAGGGCTTCGGTCGCGAAGGGTTCTTTCGGGTCGATGACCTCGACGACATGAAGCGCAGCGGGGCTGTGCCGGATTGGGCGTTCGGCTGCGACGTGCGCACCGTCACGGAAGACGACTGCGATCTTGAGGACCACGTTGCGGAAGGCGTCCTCTCCGATCATCACGAGGACGCCTATGATTGGGTGGACGACGAGAAAGTGAAGGCTGCGTCGAAGCTAATTTTCGAGGCGTGCGCGGATATCAAGACGTACGACACCGACTACAGCTGCGTGGTGCTGCTTTCGGGAGAGCAAGGATGACCAATCCCACAACCCCCACCCAAGTCGAACTAGATGAGCTGGAGGCGACCGTCAAAGCCGGTACACCTGGCCCATGGCATCGCGAGATGATCGAACTAGGACCCGGCGGCCCCATGACGCTCGGAGTCGGCGCCCAGACGGCGCCCATCTGCATCGTCAACGGCATCGTCGAGTCGCCTCTCGGAAACCGCAACGTCGCGGCAATCGTCGCCATGCGCAACAGCATCGAAGCTCTGATAGCCGAGGTACGGGCGCATCGGTGGATTCCGTGCAGTGAGCGGATGCCGGAGCCGCTGGTCCGGGTTCTGGTAGCCGTTGACAGCGAGACGCACATCGGGTGCTGGGAAAGTAGTGCGTGGTGGTCACCGACAGCTGGTGATTATGACGGCCGCGTGCCCGTTGGCGAAGTTACCCACTGGATGCCGCTCCCCGCCCCACCCGCAGTGAAGGAGCCGACGCCGTGAGTAAATATGCGCCCGACTCGCCTACGTTAGAAGACCGTCCGTGTGATGTCTGCGGCCGCGACCCGGAAGATTGCATTTGCCCCGAGTGCTCAGCTTGCAACAGTCCCGGCGATCCGCTGTGTCTCGTCAGCGGTGGCCCTGGCTGCGAAAGCCTATCCGACGAGTCCAAGCAAGCGCTTCGCGCGGTGGCGCGCGCTGCCCTCGCTCGATTGGCAGTGAAGGAGCCGACTAGTGGAAGTTGAACCGAAACCAGACGTGTATCTGGAGCTCAAATGCTGCTGCGGAGCCCAACTGTTCATCGAAGCTCGCAACAAGGGCACATTCGAGAGTTACCTGAGACAGGTCGCGATCGACTTCATCGCCGCCCACAAGCACACGTGCGCAGGACCGCCCGCAGTGAAGGAGCCGAGGTGATGGCTGAAGCGATGCCATGGGTTTTTGGTCACAAGCTTGAGCACCACGCGCCATCGGGGCTGTTTATAGCCGATATCGGCACGCTGCGAATCGGCATCGAGAAGCAGACTCACTCCTATGCCTGGTTCGTTGGCCACGTGGCGCACGGGGTGGCGAACAGTCGGCTGCTCGCGGTCGACGCAATCAAAGATGAGATTCGCAAGCTTCGGGACCAGCTGCAGGAGATAACCAAATGACCGACTCAACCAAGCCCGGAGCCGGTGCGGCGGTGACGCGAACAAGCCTAGCCGCAGAGGCGCTGGCTTTGCTGACGGGATTCAGTGGCGCCCCGTTGTCACATGGTGACCTGACGATTATTCGCGCTGCGCTGACCGCGGCGAGCGGAGAGCAGCAGAGCGCCGTGCTCGACCTGGCGGCGGAATACGTTCGCGGCCAACGATCCCGCGACGCTGAGGTGGAGAGGCTGACTCGGGAGCTGGCGGAGACGAAGGCTGGGTTAGCCCAACACGAAGCCATTCCCATGCTCGCTGAGATGAGTCGCGATCGACTGGCGAAAGACCTGGAGCTGGTCAACGATGCCATCAACTACGACACGCACCCGACTGCGGTACTGGCCTTCCAGCGGATTGAGGATTGCATCACCGCAGCCCTGGCTCGAGGTGGCAAATGACCGAGACGGTGGAGAGATGCCCTATCTGCCGCAGACAGCTCGGCACCAACCCGCCCACGGTTGTTGGTTGCTGCTACGTCCACCTTTTCGAAGGTGACGAAGGTACCGCGGGCGCGCATAGGTGGGACTGCTACGAGAGGGGCGTTGCCATTCGTGACGCCGAACTCGCCACCCTTCGCGAGCGGGAGCGGCTGGAACCAATCGAGCTTCCGCCTGTCGATTCTTTGCCGCCGCTGAACGTCGACCCCGACGCTTTGCCAAAGCTGCGTGAACATGCGCGCCTCGCCCGTGAAGAGCGAGAGCTGGAAACTGCGGTGGTCGAGGCTGCTGTTGACTACGTCGGCTCGTTGGATGCCGGTACACCGCTGGACCGCGCAATCGACGCGCTTGTCGCTCATCGACAGAGGAACAACGATGGAAACCGCTGAAGAGTTTGCTGTACGCCTCGTAACGCATCTGGCTGATACGCTGATCGCGTCGCGCATGAGCCCTCGTGAAGCGAAAGCACATGCCATAGCGCTCATCGAAGCAGACCGCGCCGCCGTGGCGCTGGCGGCGAAGCGAGAGGTTCTGGAAGAGATTCGAGACTACACGGCTTCCGCGTACCCGAACTCTGGTGACTGGCAGCGTCGCTACGAAGCTTTGCTGAGTTTTCTCGACGCCAAGTACACGCGACACGGAGGCGTGAGGTGAGCAAGCGACAAGTGTGGGTCGTGGAATACAAGGCTCGCAACGGATGCTGGATGACTCAAATCCCAGCCCATTCGCGCAAGCAAGCTCATGAGTACCTGAGCGAGTTTCGTCGCGTGAACCCGAAATTGGAATCCCGAGTTGAGCGCTATGTCCCATCGTCGTCTGACGCGGCGGTAGCGGCTACGCTGAGGAGCTGGCAACATGAAACCGAGTGAACGCATTGCACAGCTTGCCGATTCTCTGCGCCCTCATCTGAAGGGGACGAGTCTGGAAACCAGTGAGGTCGAGTTGCGCCTTTGCTGCGTCATCACCTACCTCGACGAGGCGGAAGAGCGGCGGCATCCGATTGCGAAGGCTCGCCCGGAGAAAGCACCAGAGACAAAGCTTCTCGTGTCCGATTCGTGGCAGCGAAGCAAAATAGCCAGCGACCCGGAGGTCGACACCGAAGCAGGGCTACCGCTTCCGCTGAAGTTCGAGCCGACGCCGATGATATCAGAGCCACTCTCACCGGAGAGCTTCGCGGCAGCTGCGGCGTTTCATGCTCACCCAGCGCCACCATCGTCACCGGGTGAGGACAAGCCGGAGCGCGCGCTGGAAGGCTGCGCGAAGCACGGGCACATCCACTGCACCGAATGCCAACGAGAGCATGCCGTTCGCAGAATTCGTGAAGAGCGCGACCACTATCGGGATAAGAAGCAGGAAGGTGACCAGCGAGAAGCGTCGCTGTTGGACGACATCGGTCAGTTTCGCGAGGAGCTAGAGCGGGTCAGGGCGGAGAAGGCGAGGCTGGAGACGAAGCTGCGCGAGCATGCAGACGCAGATGGTATCCGGGCCGAGCTTGCGAAGCGTGAGGCGGAGCTCAAAAGCTTGTTCGTGGTGGCTGAGGCCGCGCGAGAGTTGAGCGGCACCTGTCGGAAATTGCAGTCGGTTGTGGAGGCAGCACGCTACATCGTTCGCTTGAAGCATCACCCCATGGGCGAGCAGCACGACGAGAATGCTATGGCGAGCCTGATGTTGCGATTGGACGAGCTCGACGACGCTGCCCTAGAGCAGCCTCAAGCTGAGCCGGAGAGGGAGATTGTGGTGGGGTTGACCTGCCAGTGGCACGAGGAGCACGAAGCCGACGACGGCACCATAACAACGGGGCCCGATTGCGGTGAGCCGGCTACCTACCGTTCCTGCATTCCGTACATGAACACGCCCACCTGCGCGCAGCACAAGTGCCGATGCGCCAAGCCGATCGCCAGCGACCCGCCGGTCAGCGAGGGGGAGGGGTGATGCCTCAACCCCAAACAATCACCCACGTGGCCATCAGGTTCCGAGGCGCAGTCTACTCGCTCCCGGCTCCCAATCGCCACCACGACGTAATCCGGATGATCGTTGAACAGACTGGCGCCGAATGCGTCGACGCGCGCGATGACGACCAGGGATTCTTGATCGACGGCGAGCGCTATTGTCGCCGTCGTCCAGCGTTGCGAATCGCGCTGGAGTCTGGCCAGTGCAAGCCCGACGCGCTTGGGGTTCGGCTGGGTCGGCTTTTCTCGGAGGACGTGTGGTGATGGTCCTGCTCCAAGTGTGGGCCTCCGGCATGCCCATCGCGTTCGGCGTGTACGTTTGGGCGTGCGGCACGGAGTTCTTCACCGATAGCGTCGAGGGCTTTCTAACGCTCGCGGCGACCGTCGTGCTCTGGCCGCTGTTCTTTACGGTCATTGTTGCGACGATGCTCCTCGGATGCGGTGACGGCTGATGCTCTCCCTCCGCGAAAACTTCCTCGCAGTCCACGTTGACGTCGACTACGAGGACTGGGGCACAAAAGCGAAAAGGCCACCGACGCCGAAGCGTGGTGGCTAGCTGTCAGACTTCGCTAACTGAAGCGTCATTGAGACATGAGAAGCCGAATGAAACGAGCCGACGCTGTGATCGCACTTGGGATCGCCGGGTACCATAATGACCAGCATGCTTTCGTTCGGATCTACGTCGAGAACCGAATCAGCAGGGAGGTCGCCGAAAGAGCATTCCGTCGCGGCGCCGCACTCAAGCTTGCTGGCGTCGGGTGCACATGTTTCGAGTGCAGGGAGTCAAAAAACATCATGAACAAGCCAACGTACGAATCCGATAAGCATCACGCGGTCCTCTCGGGTATGGCCAATCAGGCCGCAGCCGACTACGCCGCCCGGCTTCAGCAACACCCGTCGCGCGGCGCACAGGTACTCACTTCCCTGGACCGCGCAAGCCACGTCTTGGCGCTCGACACCTGGGCAGCCATCCATGAGCTTGGCTCTGTTCACCTTCAGCATCGGCGCAACATGTCCACCACTGAATCGCTCTTCCAGGTCGTGCTCACCGCGCGCGACAGCTTGGACCTAGAGTCTGGGTGGTTCTCGACAGCGGACGAGGCGCGAGCGGCGATGATAGCGGCCCTCCAGGGGGAATAGGCCGACAAAACGTGGTGACGCCCGCCAGACCCTTTCGGATCCCGCGGGCGTCACCGTGCGTGCGCAAGCACTACCCCTGATTCCTGTTGAAGCACTCCTCGGCGTACTTGAGGATCCGCCCCTGGTCTTCGTTTGAAGAGCCCGCGTAGTACCTCACGAGAAGGGCGGCTAGGTGCTCAATCCCCTTCGGCGTAGTGGGCGCCTCGGGGTCTATGAAGCGGCCCGCTTCGTGGTTTGGAGGTGCGGACGGGAGCGGGCTGCGCTTGCGCGGCGGGAGTGGCGGTGGGTTGTCCGCCACGGCTACTTCGTCCGCTCGTTGAAGCGCTCGCGGAGTCTGTCCTGCGAATCCTGCAAACGGTCGACCTTGGTCTCTAGCCCGTCTAGCCGGTGGACGCTCGCGGCGTTCTGCGTGGTGAGCTCAGCGCGGAGAGCGGCCATCTCGTCGCGTACGGCTTTCAGCGCGGGCGTGGGGTCTTCCGCTGCCGGCTTATTGATCCAGGCAGTCACGGCGCCGCCAACGCACGCGATCAGCGCGAGAGCGACGGCGCTGGGCATCGACATCGACCACTTGCCCTTGCCGAGCACGACCTGACCAGTGGGCGGTGGCTCTGAGCGCGAGCCAATCACCGGCCGCATTGACTCCGGCGGAGGCGGGTTAACGGGCTCTGGCCGGCGTTCTGCGGGCGGGGCGAGGCCGAGTAGGGTCGGCTCGTCCCGATGGCTCTCCAAGCGCGGCCGTGGCCCCTCGTAGCCCTTGGGCGGGGCCATGCGCATCGGGGCCGGCGGAGGCTCGGTGGGGGCCTCCTGGCTCGGGATGGGGGTGTGCAGCCCGCGGGCCGCGTTGACCTCGGTGACATCCGGCGGCCAGCCGCGCTTGGGTGGGTCCTTGGGCGGCGGCATGGCCTACTTGACCGCGATCGATACGACCGACATGGCCAGCGAAATCAGTGAAATCCCAAGCGGGACCCAAATGGCAATGGTCTCGATTTTTGCCATGCGCGCGGCGAGCGCGCGGGTGTCGTCGCGTAGCTCGCGCACGACCTCGACGGCCATCATTGCCGAGTCTGCCGAGCTGCGGCAGTGGTCCTTGATGGCTCGCACGTCGGAGAAATGCTGCCGCATTTCGGCCACGTCCAGGCACAGCTGGTCCATTGGAGAGAGGATATGCTTGACCGGGGTCTCCTCGCTCCGTCGGTGATCCTGCTCGTTGGGCGCGATCGGCGGCGCCCGATCCGTGTCGCCAACGTCAGATGGTACGTGCGGAGCGCGCGGGATTCTCGGGATCGAGGCGAACGGATCCACGGGATCGGTCACCGGTTTCGCGACGGCGATCTTGGGGCGCGAGTCCCATGCCTCTGGCGGAGTCACCGCGCGCGGGTAGTCGCTCTCGTGTGGATCGAACCGGCTGGGCTCTTTCGGCTTGTCGGTCACGTGTTGGGCTCCGTGGGTTCGTCGTCGTCTCGGTGGGTGAGGTCGAGGCCGGCGTAGAGATTGGCCGTCAGGTCGTCCCAGCGCGCATCATTCCGTGCCTGCTCTTCAAGTCGCATCACGACGAGCGCAGGCTGGGTCGCTGGCGCCTCCGGAGCGATCGGCGCAATGGTGTCGGTCGGATTCGTTTTCGCGAGCGGCAGTGGACCGTCAGCTACGTTCTGATCGAGCAGCATGGGCTTGATGGCGCCGCCGGGGCCGCCCGGGTTGTAGGGGCCAACCGTGCGCTGCCAGATGGCGTAGGGCTTGTTCCCCGGCGTCGCCGGCTTCTCGGCGTTCACGTAGTGCGCCACCCATAATGGCCTATCCAAGATCCAGGCGGGCTTGCCGAGCCGGCCGAAATCTCGTTGAGTGATGTAGACCATCGCTTCGCCGAACTCGGTCAACAGGCCATCGACGAAGGCGCTGATGCTCGGCTCCCACGACGGGTCGAGCTTCGCGGTCAGGTCGTCCTCGACGTCGATCGCGGGCGCGATGTCACCCATCCCGACGCCACATGTGATGGCTTGAGCGCAGAAGGCGTCGAGCTGCTCACCGACTGGCTGCGTCGATCTGAAAAAATGATACAGCCCGACCTGGAGGCGAGCGGAGCGCGCGTTTTTGATGTGGGCTGGCGCGCTCGCGTCCTTCGATGTGCCATAGGTCGCGCGCACGATCGCGAACTTGCTGGCCTGCGCGATCGTCGCCCACGACACGCCAGCGGGGGCAGTCGTATTCTGGAACTTCGAGACATCGACGCCGTAGATGCGGGACATCAGCGCGCCTTCCCTTTCGGCTTCTCGATCGGCTTCGGCCAAAACGGGTTCTGGTTTCGAGCCGCCCCAACCAGACCAAGCGAGATCCCTTCGTCGCACATCGAGAACGCGATCAGCTCGGCGTCCGCTCGGAGCTCAGGCGGGAATTTCGCGATCTTGGCGCGCGCTTCGGCGGAGGAGATGGGTTTCACTCGCTGTCGCCCTTCAGCAACGCCTCGAAAGCCTCTCGAGTCAGATGCATATCGCAGAGCCAGAAGCGCTTGAATTGACCCATCTTTGCGAACGACGCCGTGAACTCTCCGCAGCCGGTGGCCGCGCAACGGTGCAGCGTCGGCGCTGAGTCCTTCGATCGCGCCTCGAGCTCGAGTTCGTTGTCGAGTTGGTATCGACAATGACACTCGTGGGCTTCGGCGGCCGTAGCGTGACCATCCGTGTGGTACTTCGCCTGGTGAGCGCGCAGCGCTTCGGTGTCGGCGTCCATCTGTTTGACGAAGCCCTCTCCGAATTGGCGCACGAGGCGCTCTCTGGCTTCACCGCTGGCCGGCCCCCTCCAGCCGGCGCAGTAGCCGATCGGGTATGGGCTCGAGCTTCCGGTGCCCGACGTGTAGTCCCATCGGCCATCGGTTCGCTGTAGTGGTCGCAAATAGGTGGTCATGATCTTTTTTCTCGGCAACTCAGCCCGATACGGGCCGACAATACTCAGCCGCGGCCGCTACCCGCTCAGCTCGGTGACGACCCGACCGCCGACCGGAGAGATGGGTCCGCCGCAGGCCTTTTTTCAGCTTTTTCCACGCCCCCTGCATAGCCATGATCCGAATCGCCACGCCGATACCGACGGCGATCGCCAGCTCGATGGCTTGCTCGGCGCGGCTCACTTCTGCTCCTTGAATGGCACACGGATCGCCTCTTTCGCGGCGATGATCGCGGCTTGGCGCTCGGCCTCAGCGACTGGATCGTCGTGCCGCAAGAGCGCCGTTACGATCTTGGTGATGGCAGGCACGATCTCGGGGAACTGACCCAGCAGCGCAATGAGCTCTTTCACTGGCCACATGCCTTCTCGATCGCGGTATCGCAATCGGCGAGCGTTTCGCACTCAGCCTCGGACTTGCCAGCGTTGGCGCATTGCTGAGACTTGACGACGCAGGAAGCGACAACACCAGCGAGCCGGGCCTCGTCACACGGCGGCTTCGGGTTCGAGCAAGCTGAGGCATGGAGAGATGCGGCCAACAGAAGCACAGCCGCACCCGCCCCCGGGAACATCGGCGGCAGCTTCGGTTCGTCGCCCTTGGGCTTCGGTGTCTCGCGCACATTCACCGAGAATTTCGCGTTTGCCGCATAGCTGGCCAACCGGGCGAAAAACTGCGCATATTTCGCAGGCAGCGGAAGGTGCGCGAGTACCGCGCTGATCACGCCAATGGCGCCGAGCGCGGAGGTGACGTCGGTGAGGATTTGTTCGATGGGCATGGTTTTTGGTTGGGTGAGACTCGAGACGCAGCAGGGCAGCGTCCACCCGCCGGGAGGGGGACCACCAAGTGAACGCCGCTCTGCTACGTCTTGGGTTAGGTATTGTCGCAGTGCAGCCGAACCGTCTTGTCGCTGCCGAGTTCCGGAGAGCCGGATAGCGTGTACCGACAGCGAAGCCGGTAGGTGGTGCCCGGCGTTCCGCCAGTCGCGAGGAACGACACGCCCCAAAGCGTGTCGCTGATCTGACCGGGAATCACCGAACTGATAACGAGCGAATCGCCGACCAACGCAGTGTCGTTGTCGTCAACAGCGGTCACGGTTGCTAGGGCCAGCGAGTCGCCGCTGTCTACGGGGATCTCGATCGTGTAATCCATCGATTGCCCAGATGGGTCGTGGACCCAAGGGCACAACGGGAAGAGCACTCTTACGCTCACAGCTCAGGCCTTCCAGCGCCGAGCGGCGCGCGTTGCAGATGTGGTGCGGATGCGCCGCTCGAATGGCGATCGGACGAAGCCACTCGTGCAGATTCCGCTCAACGAGCCGACTCCACCGATCAAGCAGGCGATCGATGCCAGCGCGGATCCGGTTCCGGTGATGGTCCCGACGCCGACGCAGGTGGCTATCAATGCGCCAGCGGGCGCAGTTGTGCCGGACAGTGTTCCGACGCCCGACATCGAGCAGGCTGCCGAAAGAACCCGCGCTCCGGTTCCCGTCAGGGCTCCCGCGCCGGCACTAGTTACGTTCAGTGCGCCGGGGGCGGTCAGTGTCGCGTTGACGCCACCAATGCCGGCAGCCGATGCGCTAACTGATGCGAGAGCGCTCCACGTCCCGGAAATCCCGCCAACACCCGCACAGGTACCGGTCGCGCTCCCCTGGACCATCGATCCGGACAGGGCGCCGACACCGGCCGCGATACCCGCGAGAGCGCCGAGCGCAGAGCTTGTGACCGACAGCGCGCCGGCTCCCGGGATCGTCGACGCAAGAGCGCCGCCCGCCGAAACGGTTGCCGCAGTTCCTCCGGCGCCAGCTGCGGTTCCCGCGAGTGTCCCGCGAGCGCTCGCGGTGCAGCTGAGCGCACCAATGCCGGCGCACGAGGCCGAAGCCGCACCAGGCGCCGTGAGCGTTCCGGAAAGGCCGCCAGCGCCCGCACAGGTTGCGTTGTTGCCTGGCTGAAGAACGGTCCCGGACAGGGCGCCAGCGCCCGCACACGAACACGCCAGCGCGCCTGGGGCCGTTGCTGCGCCAGAGAATGCACCAACGCCGGCTATCGTCGCAGCGGCCGCGCCTTGGGCCTGCGCAGTGCCCGCTAGGGCGCCCGTCCCTGCCGTCGTGCACGCTAGCGTGCCGGGTGCCGAAATGATGCCTGTCTGAGCACCGACGCCAGCGCACGCAGAGGCGAGCGCGCCAGGAGCGCTCGCCGTGCCCGCCAGCGCCCCGACTCCGGCGCAAGATGCCGCCAACGCCCCGGGCGCCGTAGCAGTCCCAGAAAGCGCCCCCGCGCCGGCAGCTGTGCCACCGAGGGCACCGAGCCCGCTCGGCGTTCCTGTCTCTGCCCCAGCGCCCGCCAATGTGCCGGCAAGCGCGCCGCCGGCTGAGGGTATCGCGGAGACGCTGCCCATGCCCGCGCAAGTAGAGGAAATCGGTCCCGCCGAGACCGGTGAGGTAATCAGCAGGCCGGAGCCGAGCGTGGGGCGGGGTGGGCCCGGGAAATGTGTGCCGAGCGCCGCGGCATAAGCCATCGGCTGCGGTTGCGGCATGGGGGCCGCGATCGCTATGGAGATCGATCCAGAAAGCGCCCCGATGCTTGCGAGCGTTGCGGATATCGGTGCTGCTGAGATGGTAGCAGCGAGCAGTCCGACACCGAGACGCGCTATTCCAGGCAACGGAGCGCGCGGCGGAAAGCCCTTGGCGCGTTGCTGTACAGAGCCAAGCATTCCCGGATCGGGAATGCTCGCCCCGGCACTGGCTCCTAGCTCATCAAATACCGCAAACGCGACCAAGTGCTCGACGTTGGCGCTTGCGGTGAACGTCGCCGCTTGCGAACCGATCGCGCTGATCGCCTTCCACTCAGCGCGACCACCGATCCCGATCCCGAACGTGCCGCCGGTAGCAAGCGAAGTGAACCCAGTTCCCGCTGCGGGCGCGCCGGTGAACGTCGAGAACGCGAAGCCAAAAACACCAGCGGGCTGCTTGGTATTGCTCGCCGCAGTCGCGACAACGCCATCCGCGCCGGTGCCCGGAGTCGCACGAGAAACTGGGCCAGTGCCCGCATCAAACGATGCGACCGCGGCGCCCGATATTTTGATGTACGCGATGCACTTGTACACAGTCGACGCGCTGAACGTCGCCGTGATCGTTGTGCTGCCAGAGGCACAATTCTGCTTGTAGAAAGTGGTGAGGTCTTGGCCGTTGGCATCGGAGACCTTCGTGCCGAGCGCGGTGTAGTTGCCCGCGTTTACGTTGTCCGCGACCGTGATCGTTGGCGCGTTGGAGTTGTCGCTCCAGACGCCCACGTAGAGCGTGTCGCCGGCCGCAACCGTGACCGTGATCGCTTGCGTCGTGCCGGCTGTACCTGGGCCGGTCGAGCCGTCGTCCGCAAATGCGGCTGTTGCGGAGAGGGCCATTTAGTCAAGCACCAAAACGACGTCGCTCGTGCCATCCACGCGCGCGGACGGCTGGGTGAAATTCTGCGTTCCCGTGTTCGTGAGCGAGGCGGAAATCAGGGTAAAGGTGCCCGCGGTCGGATCGAACCAGCGTGCGCGTTTGGCGCTTGAAAACTGCGACATCGCTACCGTGATCGTTGCGGCGGCCCCGCTTGGAAAATAGGCCGCCAGGCACGCCGCTGACGCGCGCGCGCTCACGTAACTCGAAGACGTGTACGTGCCGCGCCCCGCGGTGACGAAGGTGTTGCTCGAGTCCGGCGCCATCGTGGCCCACGGCAGCGCGGACCATAGTGCCCAGGTGTACCCGTGCTCGGTCGTGCCGGTAGTGCCCGTGACGTTGGCCGCGTAAACCCATCCCGTCGGACTCGTTCCGCCCCGTGCGTAGCACAGAGAGGCGCTCCCCTCGCACATGCCCGAGTGCTGTTTGGCGCGCAGCTCGAGCGTGGTGCTTTGCGCTGGGTCTCCCTCGTAGGACTCGTCAAGGAGCAGCGTCGGACGAGTCGGCGAGTGGCCGTATCCCGTGCGGATCCGGGTGTAGACGAGCGCGCCGGGGTTGTAGCCGTAGTGCGACCAGAGAAGCTGCGAGTAGCCTGCGAACGTGGCCTGATCGAACGCCAGATCACCGCCGTTGCCGCTGCCCGTGTCGCCGTCCCAGTGGGCTACCCAGAGCTTGTTCGGATCGACCGAGATCACGCCGTCGACCACGTGCTGAAGTCGACTCTCGAGCGTCGAAGCAACGGTGGGCCGCGCGTCTCCACCCATGCCGTAGATCACGTTCGTGCAGCCGAGTAGGAGATTCCCGACGTACTGCCCGTACGTCGTCATGTGGGCGTCGGTGTCCGCCTGCATGACATCGCCCCAGCCTTCGCTGGTACCGCCCGCCACTGCGTTGTATCCGAGGTACGCGACCTGGACGATCGCCAGCATCCCGATCGATTGCAGGTACTGGACGCACGCCAGCGCGTGAGCGAAGTAGGTCGCGTTTGGCGTCGAGAAGTTGCCCGCGCTCGTGAACGGCGCGACCGTGCTGCCGTTGTTCCAGTTGGGGGCGGCGAAGTGGTTCCCGCTCGTGCTCGGGAATCTCAGCTGATCGTTGCTGATCAGGGAGACATGCAGGGCGTTGAACCCGCGCGCCTTCTGCGCGTCAGCAAACGAAACGAAGTCCGCGTAGCTGATCGCTTGGATGTAGTCCCATGCGGCGGCCGCTACGTTCAGCAGCAGCGGCGCCCCGCCGGCCGTGGTCAGGGCTCGCGAATCCACGGACATGGCGATCGGGAATGGCGACGCGGGCGGAGTGGTAGAGAGCGTGCCCGCGCCCAGTCTCGGCGGAACCAACGCTGAGCGCGGCGGCATGCGCTCTCAGAACATCTTCTGTTCGTGATCGATGTCGTAGATCTGGACACCGTTGCCGGCATTCGAGATCGAGAAACCGACCCAGAAATCCAGGATATTCGCGATTGTCGAATCGAAGCCAGTGCCGACTGCCGGAGCGGTAGCGGGAACCGGGAACGAGCCGACGACAGTGGTCGAGTCCGCGCCAGCGCCGACCGTGAACATGATGCCGTTCAGCGTGCCGCCACCGATCAGTTTCGCCGCGGTCCCAGCTCCGATGGAATCGACGCGATTGGTGATATCCAGCGTGAACGGGATCAGTGTGTGCGCAGTCGTTGACATCTGGATTGCGCCAGATGTCCAAGCGACGATCGAGCCCATCATGAGCTGAAACGTCACCGTGCCAGGAGTGGTCACGATGTTTGAAAGTCCACCCCAAACCCGAGTTCGGATTTTGCTACCGACGGTCAGATAGTTCGCTGGCAACGTCTGAAGTTCGGTCGCGTTGATGACGCTCTTCGCGGTCGTGTAGGTGTTGAATAGGGTGCCGGCCGCGCGTTGCGACTGGAGAACCTGAGGGAAAACAGGTACGCCGGACATGGATCAGTCCTCCGTCGCGACGAGCGCGCCGATTGCGAATTGCGGGGTGATGCCAGTCGAGACCAACAGCGAGGCACTGAGTGCGCCCGAGTAGAGGATCGCGGTTGCGCCGGAGGTTGCGACGCCGAGGGATACGTGGGTGATCGTGTTCGTGCCGCCCGTACACGCGGGGAATGCGATCAGTGCCGCGTTGACCGCCTGCGCCGGGCTCGTGCCGGAACACGTCCAGCCGCCGGTCGTGCGCGCAACCGACACGCGCGCGTAGCTCGTGTACGTGGCTTCGCTCGTGGCCTGCGTCCCGGAGTCACCAGGATCCGCGGTGTGGAGCGCCACGAAAAGGTTCGTGAGCGGGCTCGATGCTGCGTTGTCGGCGATGTTCGCCCACGCCGTCGCGTTGAACAGCAGCTTGAGCATGTTCAGCTCTGCCGTATCTGATTTAGACATACGTGTCCCTTTGCAGCGCGTGGGCTGCGGTTGTCTGTCGTGCACCGAGCAGAGCTCGGCCCTTGCGGAGCGGGGTCCGCGGGTGGTCTTGATGGGCGCGTCAGGATCGCTAGCTACGCGACAGCGGGAAACCCCCGCATCGTAGCTACGCTGGACAGCGCTTTAGTTGTGACAGCTAAGGGCGTGTTTTAGTGGGCGCCCCGGGTCTTCAGCGCACTAGCGGGCCAGCGATATGACGTATTGGCGCCGATGGCGAAGGGACAAGCTCTCGGCGAGTTCGCGCGCCTCTGCAATCGGCAGCGGCTCAGCATTCTCTCGCGCGCCGGTCGGAGCTGTAACGTTGAAGCGGTCGCTTGGGCCCGCGACGCCGGAGGCAGCGAACGCAAGGGTGCGCTCCTGGAACAGCTGGTCTTGCTCGTGCTCTGTCAGGTGCGCCGTCGCCATCCGGCAACCCTAGCCGCTAGTGCCCGTCGAGGCCAGATGGCACCATCATTTGCGCAGGATCGTAGGCAAAAACGTTCGGGCAATTCTCGAGATAGGGCATCAGCGTCAGAAGTGTCGTCTGGATCCCAGTGAATGACCACACGGCGCCATCGCGACCAGGGGCTACGGTTGCCTCCCATTGCTGGTAACCAACGGTCGTCGCAACAGTGGCTCCGGTGTCGTCGTAGAACTGAATGCCTGGGCCGGAATCAAAACTGAGCAGCACCTTCGTTGTGCCAAGCGGTACGTAGAAATAGATCCGGACCGCGCTGCCGTCGTAGTTCACGAAGGGCGCGTTGCCGTTGATCTGAACGAACGGGTTACGCTGCTGGAACAGCACCGACAGGCCTTCACCGGCCGACGGAATCAGGTCGAGTAGGTAGTTGCCCGCTGCCGCCGTAACAGTGCACGTCGTGTCCGTGTTGGAGAACTGAGCGCCAGCAGCGCTCACGGCAAAGTCGTTGACGATCACACCAGTCGTCGCGTTTCGAACGACGCACCGACTCGGCACACCGCTAGGCGATGCCGAGAATTGGAACGCCCGAAACGTGAAGGTCAGATCGGCAGCACCCTTGCGGAACACGTAGCTTTGCGGCTGCTGTGAGTTGGCGCACGACTGGACGAGCGTTGTTGATGCACTCGTCGTGAGCGGGACGAGTGTTTCGCTGAATTGGCGCCGCGCTTTGGCAGCGTCGAACGGGTAGGCGGCGGCTCCGCTGGCGAGCACAGCCGCGATCGCCGCGGACGAAGGCTCGGCAACGCTGGCGAATCCGGAGCCCGGAGTCGAGCTGTTCCATTTGTTGATCAGGAGCCAGTTGATCGCGAAAACGTAGGTCGTCGCGAAATTCACGAGCCCCGGGAACGTGACCGTGACGCCAGTGCCAGCGAGCGCGTTGCCAGCTGGGTTGGTGAGCACGCCGCTGGTCCAACTACCCCCCCCATCAGTGGACCAACGAAACTGCGCCGTACCAACGAGCCCGGCGGTAGTGACTTCGATCCTGAGCTTGTCGACGACGGGCGTGCCCGCGATCGCTAGTAGCGTAGCGCCGGACGTGAAGTTCGTGATCCCGCCGCCGGCTACGCCGTTGACGAGTTCATTGAACCACACGGAAAACGCTACGTGATTGCTGTGAATCGCGTTCGTCGTGGCGATGTTCCACGCCCACGACTGGCATGCATCGGCGGCAGTCCAAAAAGCTGCTTCGTTTGCCGTCGTGGGGCTGCGCTGAAATGCCCTGCGCGCCGAGCGGTGCTCGTACAGCACGCGAAACCACTGAAGATCGGCGATCACCTGATCGAAGCGGGACTGTGCGGCAGCATCGGGTGCCGCATTTAGCGCCGTCTGTGCGTCGGTGAGGTTTTTGAAACTCTGCGCGAGTTCGTTTGCGTTCAGCGTGAATTGGTCGAATTGCGCACGCGGTGGCGTGTACCACCAGCGTTCGAACATCGCCCGCGCGTTCGTGGCGGCGGCCCCGAGCTTCGAAAAAAGTTCGTCAAGATATCCGTCGATCGTTGTAGTCGAGTCCCAGACCAAGCGCGCGATCGCGGCAAACCCGATCCCAACAGAGAAGCTCGAGCACGACGTTTGCGCGATCATCGAGGTCACGCCGGCAGCGATGTACGCCTTGGCTTCCGCGAACATCGTCCGCGGTGACATGCGGGGCAGGTCCAAGTTTGTTCCGCCCAGCAACCACGACGGCTGCATGCCGAGCTCGAACGCGCCGAGTGGGTTCGTTGCGAGTTTGGCGGCCCAGTCCGCAAGGAACTCCTCGCGCAACCGCAGGTAAAATACCTGGTACGTGTCGGGCAGCGCCATCACGAGCGCGTTGCTGTCGATCGGAATATTCGGCGGTGCCGCGTGCTCGCCGTACGCGAGCCAGCACGCTTTTGCGGTCGTGGTTCCGTGGAACCAGTATGCGAGATAGCTCGCCTGGAAGTTCGCCAGGTGCGTGACGCGATCGGAGATCGTCGAGTCCTGCGTTTGCTGCGCGGGGCTTAGGTAGGCGCTCCACGGTCCATTGCGCAGCAGATTGACGCACGACGTGCACGCGCAGTGCGAAGTCCCGTCGTTCGGCTCGGCTGAGACGTATTTGGCGATCGGATGGTTCGGGCGATTCGTGTTGATCCTGACGCACAACACGTCACGCTTGAGCCGCGCTTCGTCGCGGGCGACACCAGAGAACGACACGTAGTCGGTTTGCACCAGATCGGCAGCGCTATCCGTGTTGGGGTCCGGGTCGAGCGCGCCGGCAGACAGACCCGAGATCGCCTCTTGATTTGCCTGCGTTGTCCCGGGGGCGGCAACCGTCACACCGACCCAAGGCGTTGAGCCAACACCAGCCGCGTCGCGCGCAACGCCCGGCGTACCGTGGTGGGTGTAGTTGACTTTGCAGAGCTGCTCGGCGGTGAAATATGCCGCGGGGTAATTGCCGCTCGTCGCGTTCCAGCCCCGTGGGTGACCAGCATTCCACGCAAGGCGCGTGTGGTCGTGACGGTCGAACCACTGCGAGTGGATGGTGAAGTTCTCGTCGCCGTCAAAGCCGGCTTGCCAGCTCGCAGGCCAGCGATTGCGCGCGTAGTAGTCGAACCAAAACGTCTGGCTCTGGGCCTGGTTCGGGATGTTCGGGGCGCCGGTTTTTGGCAGATAGTTGCCGTTGCCAGCGGCCGCGAACGTGCGGAACGCCGGCGCAACCACGCCCGAGTGCTGGAGCGCATTCACGTTCGTGCCCGAGGGTTGCACGATCCACGCGCTGTGGGGCAGGTACTGGCGATATCCGAGCGCGAAGAGCCAGTGATACAGCCCAGAGCGCAGAGCCTCAGGCTCGGGCGCGACGATCCAAACATCGCCGCCGAGCACGGCGTCGAAAACGAAGCGATCGCCGTAAAACGGATCGATGGTTGCCGCATCCGTCACCACGCGGCTGGGCGCGCTGGACATGAGCGAGCTCGTGCTCAGGCAGACGTGCACCGTGCGCACGCCAAGCCGCGCCTGTCGCCGCACGACCGCGGAAGCGCGCGACACCATGCCGTTGATGGTCGGCAGGATGTAGGCGTCGACGAACGAGCTCAGCACCTGGCCGTCCGTGTAGAGAACCTGGCCCGCCGTGTCCGTCGGCAGCACCAGCTCATCGAACCGCGTAATCAGCCGGCTTGCGTCGCGGACTGGCACAATTGACGTCACGACACGAACCCCGCCCAGCCGGTGAAAAGAGTCGAGCAGTAGGCGTCCAATTTGGCGATCAATTGATCGGCTGCAGTGGCGCTCGGAGCGGTGAATACCCCGCCGCACGACCACGCCGCGTTCGCAAACGTGCTTGCCGCTGCGTTACGGGAGAGAATCGAGAAGCCGCTTTGCGCCGCCGATGCCCCGCTCGCGCCCGTGGTGGTAGCCGCGCCCCATTGCATGCGGTCCGTCGATTGATTGCTGAACAGCGATACCGCGCGCTTGGGTGTGCCTTGCGTGTAGCCCGTCGTAACGGTCAGGGCGACACCGTTCGTGCACGTGATGCCAGCGCCGCTAAACCCAAGTAGACAACGCGGCGTGGTTCCGGAGCCAGCTGACCAAATCGTGTTGAATCCGGTTGCAGACGCGATGCCCTTGCCCACCCAGTAAACGAACACGACAGACAGCGGGGAATTGCTGATCGCAGGGAATGCGAACGATGTCTGAATCAAAGTCTTCGCGGTGCCATCGCCGACCCATGCCGCGCGCCCGCCGACGGACGCAGCAGTGAGCGCCGGCCCGGTCGTGTTCCGGGCGAGGACGTCAGCCGGATTGCGCAGTGACGCGGCGGTGAGTACCTCACTACCGCTCAGCGTTTGCGCGCTCAGCACCGCGTCCCACCAGCCGAGGCAATTTGGGCTCGTCCAGGGCTTGAACGAGGGTGGCTTAGTGCCAATCGCGAGAGTGTTCAGCCCGAGGATCATCGGCCCACAGCAGCTCCGACGATGCCTACGCAGTTGGTCGTCCCTGCTTGCAGCATTTTGATCTGAAGACACAGTGCGGTACCGACGACGAACCACCGAGCGTCGAAATACGGACCGGAGCCATCGTCGATAATATCGACTGGGCTCGATGCTGCGGGAGCGCCCGCAGTCGGTGTCGCGCTGCACGTCATCACAACGCGCATGCGCGCTTCTGATTCTTTCGACCCATCGACGAGCCAAATCAGGGCATTGACCACGAGGCGCCCGGAGGTGTATCCGCGAGCGGGGAAGTCAAATGACCAAATCGTGTGGTAGCTGCCGTCATTCGTGAACGCTTGCTTCGGGATCCCCGGATTCGTGATCAATGGGATACCGAGCGCATCGGGCGCGAAGTCGGTGAGCGTGTAGACGCCTTGGATCAGTCCCGAGCTGCCGCCTTGGGCGATCGAGATCGCTCCCGTGGTGTATTTCCACGTGGAGTTGAGGAGGTTGATCCCCTCGGTGACCGTGATGAGACCGTTCTCTGGGGGCTGAGTCGCCACTTCAGTGTAGACTGTGCCCGTGACGAGGTAGAGCTTGTTGTGCGCAGTATTCGACTGATTGGCGAGGGCGACGATCTTACCATTCAGCGACACGCCATCATTTGATGTGGGTCCCGATGCCAAGCTCGCCACTTCCGCGACGATGACTGTCGCGACGGGGGTCATTTGGAGCGGATCACCGCCGCTTCCGCCGCCGGAGCCAGATGGCTTCGATGTCACCACGACATCCAGCGGAGATCCTGGACCTGGGAATAGAGCGCCGACCCGATCAGGCTCTCCCGACAACCACACATAGAGCTGCCCATCGCTGGATGAGCGCGCCTGCATCTTATACTGCGCCATTAGACTCCAGCCGGTGCCGCGCGAAGGATGTGGCCGAAATAGCTTGCGCCGGAAGCGCCCACGACTTGCGCGTGCACTTGATAGCGATGGTTGCCAATTACTGTGAATGTTGCAGAGAAGGCTTGGGCATCGAGCAAGCTGGTAATGTTCACCTCAGACCCAGCGACGGGCCCCTCGTGTCCGCTCGTGATATCGTAGAGCCTGACGGTTAAAGTGAGCGCGGCGTCCGAAACAGACCCAAGCACATCAAGTCGGATATCCGCGGTCGCAGGTATCGGGAACGCGCCGATCGCCTCCCAACCGGGCGCGGAGGTGACCGCATCGATCCGCTCTTCGGCGGTCGCGTAGACCGATAGGATCTCAATCGTCTCCTCTTTCGTTAGCGCGAGTCCTGAAAGTCCGGGCATTAGCTCAGATCTCCCCTCCGGGCGCGCCCAGGATACCGCTACGAAACAGCTGACCTAGCCCCGTGGCATACACTCGGCCGTTGATTGATCGCAGGCACGACGTCACAAGCGAGCCCTTGATAAAATAGTGATAGTTCCAGCTGGACCCCTCGTTGAGACTGTATGCAATGCCGCTGAATGTGCTGTAAGCGCTGGTGTAGCTCGTCGGTTTCACTAGTGCTGGCCCCACAGCCAGCAGGGTGCCGCGGCCGTTCAGGAATCCATTTGCTGCGGTCAACCCAGAGCGCACAAGCGTCCAAGATGCGCCGTCAACGGATGACACGAGTCCGCCGCCATCGTCCCAGTAAAAGAACTTACCGTGATGCTGGGAATACACGACATTGCAATGGGCAGCAGAGCCGCCGCTCGCTAGGCATAGCACCCACGTCGCACCGCCGTTGGTTGATCGATAGCAGGCGCAGCTACCGGAACCCGCATTAGTCCTTCCGGCGATCATGATCACCGAGCCATTGTCAGTGAACTCTACCTCGTCGTCGTCAAATGACAGACCTCCAGGCGTCGGGATAGTTCCTGTCGTTGGGGTTGCCAATAAGCTAGCGATCGAGTTGGCACGAATATAGAAGACAGAAGAGTTGGTGATCACCGCGTGATAGCCAGCCGCAGCACCAACCGGCACGTAGTGCACGGCCTGCACCTTGGGCGGCCCAGAAAGCGTGATCGTCGAAGCCGACCAGGTGTTGGTGCTAGTAGTCGAGTACGCAAGTACGTTGTTGTTGTTGAATAGTATCAACTCGCCGGGCGCTCCGGGGGCGGAGAACACCGGAGACACGAAAGAGGCGATCGAGTCGAGCCGCGGCGGCGACGGCTCTATGTATGATCCGTCGGTCGCGTGCGCTATGCGCGCCTTATTGGAGGCGCCGGCATCGCGACCTACCACTATCACCTCGCGCTGCGTGTCGTCCGTCAGACCAAACCCGCGTGCGATGCGCATGCCTACGACGCTTTCATAGGCATCAGTGCCAACGATCGGAATGGGTTGATTCGCCCACTGCGTAAGCGCTGCGTGCGCGAGCACCTGCGCGTGTAGCGCGAGCGAGTCGCCGATGGTTCCGAGTTTGTAATTTTCAACCTGTGCAGGCGGCTGCTGGTTCGGGGCAGCGCCCGCTGCCAGGTACGGAGAACCGGGGTTGATGCGCGTCAGCCCGCCGCTCCATGGGAGAGCGCCCGCGGGATAGGTTGGGTCAGTCGCCCATGGAGCGGGGTTGATTTTGATAGGATTCATGCGTAGGCGCTGGCGTAAACGCCACCGTAGGAGGTGCTGCCGTAGTGGCCGTAGCCAAGGCCCGCGACATCTGGGTCGCCGTAGTTGCTGTAGGTGAAGACGCTGTCGGCTTCGGTACCGGGCGGTGCGGCAACGAGAAGCAGCTGGACGCCCGCGGCGATCGCGAGCTTCGCTAGGTCGATCAGGATCAGCGGCGACGTTGCGGGCCCATCGGTGTAATCGATCCGCGCCGACGCGGGGTAGTACTCAGTCCAGGCAGGGATCCCTGCGTCGACTAGCATTAGGACGTCGATCGCGTCGTCCGCGTGTCCCTGCGATCGGTTGATACGGATCCGCGCGGTGATGTAAGCCCTGTAGACCGAATCACTCTGGCCGCCGCGCGACTGACCGACGATCTTGCCGATGGTGTCGAGCTGCGCATTCTCGGCGTTGTCAATCATCCGCTTCAGGATCACGTCCCAAGCGGCGTTCTCGAGTTCTTGGCAGCGACGAACGTACGAGAGGATTAGCGCGAGCAAGCGCGGCTTGTCGCGGTACTGGCTGATCGGGCGTTCGCTCGCCTCATCGGCGTAGTCGTCGATGTACGCGAGTTGCGGAAGTGTCATGGGTCAGTGGTTGACGACGATTCGAACGCTGTCGAAGGTGGCGATTTGGCGAATGCCAATGGCTACATCGGAGCTCGACACTGGTGAGGCCGAAGTGCCGAACGTCAACACGGTCACCTTTGCGCCGAGACCCTGCGTCGCAAGCGTGATGTCGTAGGCGGTGACATCGGTGCCCGTCGCATACGGTTCGAGGATGACATCCCGGTTGCCTTGGTCGTCTGTAACGACGACGCCATCGGATAGGTAGCGCGCGACTGTCTGCGCGAACAGCGAGTCGCCGACATAGCCAGGGCGAGCCGCGACCGTCATCGTGATCCAGATGGGCACCACGGTCGCGCGGCTGAAGTTCACGAGTTGTATCGCGCCCGCCTTGTCGACGGCATTGCCGCTTACGCTGCCGTAGGCGCGGATCCCCGCCGGCTTGCTGTCCCAGATCGTCTGGGCAATTTGGTCGTTCGTGATCGCGCCGGACGGGTCCCACACGACCATTTCAAACGAGTGCGGCGGGAGGCCGTTGCCATCAATCGCGTCGGTAACGTTGTTGAACGAGGCGACGCTAGCTCCCGGAATGTCCTCGAGCAGAACAACAAGCTTCGCGCGGATTGCATCGATAGTGCTCGAGCCCGCGCGCGTTAGCTCGCGCTGGCGCGTGAGGCGCAGCTGCGCGTCGCTGGCGACGTTGGCGCCGGGGTGAGCATCACCAGGATTGTTGACGGCGGCCCAACCAACGACAGGGGTTGCAATGATTGTCAGCTGATCATGTGGCGCTTGAATGGGCCCAGTGCTCTCAGCCTCGAAAAGCACATTCGGGTTTGCGCCGTCGATCGTCGCAGTGAAATTCTCGGCGGGAGTAAACTTCACATCTGGTTTGCCGCTCACGCTTGCGAAGTGCGTGCCCGCAAGCAGAACGGTCCCAAGGCTCGCTGTTACCGTAACCAGCACCGTGCTCTTGGTTGCTGCGGCTCGTGGTGTGCCGGTCAACTTTGCCAGCATGGTCAGAAGCGTGTCCTCGGCCTTGTCCGGGTCGAAGCCGCTGTAGCAAGCAGCGAGTGCTTCCCAGCCTTGAGCCAGGTAGTTCGCAAAGATGCCGTTGTTCTGTCCGATCGGCGACTCGGCAGACACATCGAGCGCGGGCGAGATCCCGGCGAGCTGGTCGGCTTCGATCAGGTCGAGCAGGTCTCGAACGCTGGGCGCGACAAAGCCCTCTGGGGTGAGGCCAAAGGTGGGCATTCGTTTTTGACTCGGCGTCGAGCGCCGTTTCTTCGGTGGGCTAGTTGCAGATGTACTTGCAATTAGAAGGGCAGACCCCACCAGGGGAGTCGTAGCTCTTCACTGTCGCCGTAGCGCCGACCTTGAGCAGGATCGTCGACGACTTGCTTGTGCTCGTCCAAGAAGCGCAGGTTGAACAGTGGTCGCGGGATACGATGCTGGAGGCTGAACACGTGGCGGCATCCGTTTGCTGCTCGTAGTCACCGGTCACCGCCAGACACGTATTCACGGGCACGACGTATTCCGCGAACCCCGAGCACACCGCAGGCCCTGACCCGGCCTGCGCCGCGCCTGCCGATCCGCCCTGAGGCTCGCCGGCTGTGCCGCCCAAGCCGCCCTGCGCTCGACCACCAGCGCCTGCCAGCGCGCCGCCCGAACCAGCGTGACCCGCTCCGCCGCCGCTGCCAGCAACCGCAGGAGCCACCGCGCGCGCCTGCTCGCCCGCGAGGCCAGCGCTGCCGGCTTCGCCCGCGGACGCCCCGCCGGTGGCCTGTAGCGCTCCGGCAAAGCCCGCCGAACCTCCACCAGCCTGCGCTCCGCCAGACGCCGCTGCGACCCCGGCAGAGCCGCCCTGGTTGCCTTGCAGCGGCTCCTGAACCGCCGCCGACCCTGAGCACCCGAACGCGAACACGACCAACAGACCCAGCCCTCGCATCCTACCAAGGTACGAGGGCGCCGATTAGGCCGCAAGGTCGAGAATGAAATCCTGGTCTTCGGGGGCGACAGACACCACCCCGCCGGTCACCATGGCCTGAAACCGAAACGTCAACTGCCGAGCCGATTCGTCGAAGGAAAGCGAGTAGCTGGCTAGGGACAGCACGCCCGGGCAGCCCAGGATCACTTTTTTGAAAAGCGACCGAACCACGTCCAGATTGGGGTTCTTGGTGAAGACGTCGCGGTAGTAGGGGATGCCCTGTCGCTGGTCTAGGAACCACTCGGCGAGGAAAAACTTGAAGCGGGCGGAGAGCTTTTGGCGGATGGCGTCTGGGCCTTCGACCAGCTTCACTGTTCCGCCGAAGAGGGCTAGATCTCCGGCTGGTATCACGCGAAGGACTGCCACTATTCGGCCTTGAGTTTGGTTGCGGCTACGGTCGGTCCGGGCCATGACGAGAGCGCGCCGTTGAGTGCGCTCATTCCGCCGAGCCCGCCCGCTCCGGATTCGGTTCCCGCTGCAGTCGTGATTGCCGACTTGAGCTGCGCGAGCGCTTGATCGACTTTCTGTGCGAGCGCAACGAGCGTCGCAGCCGGTCCACCCACACGGAAAACGCCGCCGCCTGGGACGCCGAACACCGCCTCTCCGCTCGCGGGCGCGTCAGACAGCTTGGCCTTGTCCGGTGCCGCTCCCGGCAGCGCGAAGGGATAGGAGAGCGAACCGCGTCGCAGATCGCCTGGGTCGGATACCTCACCGGTCGCCCGCCACTGCGCGATCGATGCCTCGTTGAACACGAGCCACACGTGGTCGCCGGCTGCGAGCGGAAGGTGCAGGTAGTAGCCGCCGCCGCGGGGCCACGCCACGGGGACATTGGGGATTACCGGCAGATCCTCATGAATCGTCTCGCCCTCGGCATCCGGGATCGTGCCGCGCAAACAAGGCACAACGTCCGCGACCTGCTTAGCCGCGTCGTAGCTCTTCACGCGCCCAGGCATGCACGTGTGGAGCTCGCCCAGGATCGCCTGGCGATGGTCGTCGAGGACCTCTGCGAGTGTGGGCTCGAGCGGCATCAGTACCTGCTTGCGTTGATCTCACAGAACCAGTCGTCGCCGTGGCGCTCACCGGTCCAGGAGCATTTCTCGACGCGGTACGTTCCCTTCACGAAACGCGAGTCTACGGTGACGAGTGATCCGCAATGGAGCCCCGCGATCATGAGTGTCTTCGCAGTGAGCACACCTTTCTGATCGACCGTCGGTGATTCGATGAGCCCCGTGTCCGCGCTGAGTCTGACTGCTGTGCCGGCCGCCGCCTTGTTCAGGTCGAGAAACTGTAGGGCGCTATCCTGGATCGATACCTCGAGCCCAGCTGAGCGCGCGAGCTCGGTAAGGTGTGTCGAGGCGGCGCCCGATATCACCACGCCGTGCGAGAAGATAGCTGCGCCAGCTATCTTGAGTTTGCTGACCGTCTTGGCAAGGTTGCCCTCGCTCACTCCGAGCGCCCGAGCGATAGCGCGGAAAGCCGTGTCGATTGCTGTCTGCGGGCCGTAGCTGACGTGGATGCGGCCGTTCTGCCAGCCGCGCTCGCCGTCGCCCGATGTGAGCTTGGTCAGGAAGTCGGGGCCCTCGCGCGTGGTCTCGACCGTGCGCAAGTCGCCGAGCCAGATCTGCGAGACGGAGTCCTTGTACCCAGCTTCGATCTTACAGGGGATCCCCTTGGTCGCTTGCGCCACCTTGGGATTCATCTGCTGGAGTTGCTGCCGGTGCTCCTCGTTGAGGTTCCACACCGTGAGTTCGCATGTGTTCGGCTGCGGCTTCAGCGTCTTGACGACGGTGAATTGAGCATCGAGCGCATCGAATTGGATCGTATCGAGGGTGATCCGGCACTGTCGATCGAACAGGGTCTCGGGCGTCGGCATTTCACAGGGTCCCCGCTTCGAAGTAGATCAGCTGCACACGCAATCCTTCGCCGAGCTCGTTCAGCCCAGGCGGGCTATCGTCGGTCGTGAGCGTGCTCGCCATCAGTTCGCCGGGTGGCACACGCGGGTCGAACCGGTAGGCTTGCAAGAGCGGCCAATTCGTCACGAGCTTCAGCCCGGTCAGGATTGGCACCTCTTCGGCGTCGGCAATCGACAGGTACCAGCGATCCTCGCGTTGGCTGTGCCGAAAGCTGAGCACGTAGTCCACGCCATCAAGCCGCGTTTTCTGCGTGTAGAACGGCACACCTGGTGTGGTGGGAACCAACAGCGTCGCCATCAGAATGAGCCAATTGCGTTACCGAGCGCGTCGTACATCACGTGCGCGACCGACTCATGCTCAGCCGCTTTGTTCGCTGGCTTGGTGCCCTGCGAGCCCTTCTTCTGCGTCGTGTTGGCGCGCGTGCTATCCGCGGCCGGCTTCGGAGCCGCTACCGTCTGCGAGCTGGCAATCCGAATCTGCTTGAAGTCGATTTGGAACTTCGCCGAGAGCCCGTCTTCGGTCGCGCGCGGCTGGCTCACCCGCGTCACCATCATGTCGGTGTAGTCGCGGTAAGCGGTCTGGATCAGGTCGAGGCGCACATGCTGGGACTTGAGCAGCAATAGCTTGTCGTAAACATCTCGCGGTCGATTGCGCGTAGCGTCTTGCTGATACGCGCGCGCGGTGACGTTGTTGGTTTGGCCGCTCGTAGGTCCAAGCGATGTCGCTTTGGGCGCGCCGAAGATGGCTTTCTTGAGCGCGCCAATTCCGGCCTGCACCAGACCAGATTCGCTGAACTGAATGGGCGGCGTCGGGATATCTAGCGTGAATGTCTTCGTGCTCGGCGCGCTGCGTATGTCGACCTTGAGATCGACGCCACGCAGCGAAACGTCCGCGTCTAGCTGCGGGTTCGGCGTTTCAGAAACAACCGCCTCGATGCTCAGCATCGCCGGGTCATCACGCGCGTGGTCCGCAACGTTCGAGCCATCTTCGACCGGGTGATCGGTGACGGTTACCGTGTCGTCCTTTGTCTCGCCCGTGACAGCATCGAACTGCAGCGAAAGCGACTCGCCGCTGTCCGGGTCGGTCCAAAGCAGGCTCGTCTTGCTCAGAGCCATCAGCCGCCTTTCTTCGAGACCGCCGCCTGCGTCGCAAGTAGATCGCTACCCTTCTGCACGCCTTGCTTGGCGCCTTCGCTGGCTGCCTTCTGTATCTCTTCGGGCGTGTCCACGTAGAAATTCTGCTTGATTTCGGTGCGCACCGATTGATTGATCTCAGGCGCTTTGTCGGACGAAATGACGGGAGCAGTCGCGACGCTTGGCGCCAGCAGGTACGAAGCGTCACTCAGGTTGCTGCTGAGCGCCTCGGCAGCCTTCCCAGCTTTCTGCTTGATGCCCGAGTTCGCTGCATCCGCAACCTGCTGCGAGTCGATCCCGGTGAGCGCGCCGATCGCTTTCAGGTACCAGGGCTGATCGTAGTCTTCGGCTGCGGCGCGCCTACCTGGGTTACCGCGCAGCGCCGCGTCCCCGCGCGCCGCATCATTTGCTACTGTGTCACTCGCACTGAACAGTAGCTTGCCAATTGGATTGATGACCGCATTTTGCCCGACCCACTCGACCGCCCCGATAACCCACTTGAGCACCTTCGCCACCTTGTCGATGGCGACCGCGATGTCTCCGGCCGCGGCCACGATGGCGAGCATCGAATCAGCCATCTCGCCGAAGTCAGCTTTGAATTGCGGCTTCAGCGTGCCATTGATGTAGTCATTGAGCTGCTTCAGCTTCTCGTCGAGCGGCTTTCCATTCGTGAAGATCGAGAGCACCTCGCTGACGACAGGTCCGAAATCTTCGCTGAGTGCTTTCGCAAACGCCTGCACCTTGGCCACGGCGTCTGGCCCGAAGAATTTGGTGATCAGGTCGCCCGTGACCGACTTGCCACCGGTGAGGAACGTCCACACGTCCTCGATCGCCAGGAAGCCGAGCACGAGCGGAGCCAACTCGAGCAGGAGCCCGCGCAGGCCCGACTTCAGGAAGCCGGCTTTCTGGGCGAGCGCGACCATCGCCGAGATGGCCTTGGCTGCGCCTACCGCACCGAACACGAGCAGGCCAGCCTTAACAGCCTCCGAGTGGCGCTCGATCTCGATCAGCCACTTGATTAGCTCGACGCTCTTTTTGCTCATTTCGGTGAGCGTCGGGAGCAGTGGCTTGATCGCCTGAATGGCGAGTCCGCGGAATCCGCTAGTCAGGCGGTCTACGTTGTCGTTGACCTCCTGGGCGTCCGCGAGAAATGCATCGTCGAACGAGTTCCCTAGTTCATCAACCTCGGCTCGGAGCTTCCGAACGCCATCCGCGCCCTCAAGTAGTAGCGGCGCTAGCCTATTGCCCGACTTGCCGAACAGCGCCATCGCCGCAGCGGTGCGCTTGGCCGGGTCCTCGACCTTGCCGAAGCCATCGGCAACAAGCTCGAGCGCCTCAGACGGCGACTTGTTCTTGACGTCTTGTGCCGTTACACCGAACAGCTTCAGCGCGTCGGCGGCAGGGCCTGCGCCCTTGGACGCCTCGGCCAGGTTTCGATTGAACTTGGTGAACGCCCCAGTGAACTCTTCCGCGCTCGATCCGGATAGCTTGGCCGCCCACTGCCAGCCCTGCAGATCGGAAGTCGCCACGTTGAGCGACTGCGCTTGCTTGGCCAGGACGTCGGCGCTTTCGAGAACCTCTTTGGTGAAGTCGACGATCTTGTGGATGGCGAACGCGCCAACCAGCGCCTCGCCCATCTCGCCGAGCGTCTTCTTGAAAGACTCGACGCCGGCTTCGCCTTTCTTTAGGCCCGAGTCATCTACCTCGGTCCCAAAAATCGCCAATATTTCGCGGAGCGCGCCAGACATCAGTTCTTTCTTTGTGCTTCAGCGCGGCGCTTGTTTTCGGCATGCACCTTTGTTGCCAGCTCATCCACTATGTCCAAACCCATATGAAACTTGGCTAGGTCCGGCAGGCTGTAGACGGTCTCAAGCTCGTGAAGCGTGCACTGCTGCCGCTCGTGCAAGATCGGTCTCCATATGTACCAATCGAGATCTTCTGGGATCTCGACCGTTACGCTGTCGGCTCCGGCTGGGCGGCGCTTGCCGCGCTGCCCAATTTGGCTAAAAAACCGTTCACCTTGAGGCACTGAAAGAGCCAGCCGATCATGTCGACGTACTTGCCAGCAAAGTGCTCATCGAACAGGTCGGATAATTTCTGCGGCGTGGCTGGTTTCCCGGCCAACACCGTCGTCGATTGGCTGAACGTCTCGCACAGCTCCTCGAATAGGTCCTGCGGCAGGTCTTCGATCGTACGAATCAGGTAGGGTCCGACGATGGGCGCAACCGCGATAGCTAGCTTGTCGAACGTCTCTCCCTCGGGCAGCTCACCAATCAGCTTTTGCAGGTCTTTGAATACAGACCCTGAAACAGCATCACGCAGCAAGGGGCTCATCGCGGTCACGAACTTTTTGAAAAGCCCGCGTCCCGCGACAGCTCCGAGCTGCGTGATTGCGTATTGCGAGCCACCAATGGTGACTCGCTTCGTCTCTAGTGCCATCTAAACTCCCTCTCAATTCGTGGCAGGTGCTGGATCGGTCGCCGCTTAGTGCGATCCAGCAAAGGTGTCGGGGTCAGCCATTAGGAAGACCCACACCGTGACGCCGGCTTCCTTTGCCGCGCCCGTGTCGGGCATGCGAGTGAGCATTGCCGCGGGACTGAACTCCTTCGTGGTACCGAGTCCGTCCTTGGCGAACAGCGGCGCGGGCAGCCCGCCGGGTACCTTGCGACTCGCATTCAGGTACGCGGAAAGGACCGCGTTGCCCTTCGACGTTTCGAGCAGGGTAAGCGTGCACTTCCGGATTCGCCCCGGGTTCACGCTGAACACGGCCTCGCCGTCGAGTCCGGACTTCGCCGTAACTTCGTCCTCCTGCTGCTCGAACTTGAGGAACTCGTCGGGACCCTTTCCGGTCGCGATGCTGAGTCCCGCGTAATTGAAAGACCAAGCGTCTGCGGAGTAGGTGGTAACTGCGCTGCCAGACATCGTGTTTGCTCGCTTTCCTCAGATCAGACCGACAGCGTTCCGCTGATGTTCACGCCGTGAAGCGCGCCCGATAGGCGACCAGTGAACTTAGCCGAGCGCATGATTCGATCCGCGCGGTCGGCGACCGCTTGCTCGCTGGGCGGCAGGATCGTGACGACCGGATCGACATCCGTTGTCAGTCCGTTGTTTGGCTCGCGCTGCCCACGCTTCAGCGTGTCGAGCATCGCGCCTTCGACCAAAGAGAACCCGCCGCGGTCGTATGCGACCTTTGGGTTCTGATAGAGCACGGTGAACACCGCGAGTTGCATGGTAGCTCGGAGCCAGTCGACGAACCGGGTGACGTCGATGAATCGCTTGCTCGGCGTGCGACCTTCGAAGGTGATATTGAGTCCGCCTTGCGGCATGTAGCGCGAGAGGCGCTTGGTCTTGATGCCAGCCTTTTGACCGGCGCTGAGCTTGTCTGCCGAGATACCGGCGAGCGTCTTGAATGCTGCTGTGGCGTTGCCCGGCTCGAAGCTCAGGATCGAGGATAGCCAAGCGGCATCGATCCACTCAGTGCCAGCGACGTAGCCGTGCCACATGACGGCCGTGCGGGTGTACGCGAGCGTGACCAGCTCGGTTCCGACATCGCCCGACGTGACGCTGGCATCGGCGGCGTTCCAGTCGGCTGTCTTGCCGATGAAAATCTTGCCGTTCGCTTCCGCGTAGGCGCCGGCCGCCTTCACGTACACGCGCGACTGCGGCGCAATCGCCATGGCGTACCAGGCGTTGTCTTCGGCTGCGATTGCTGCGAGTTCTGCTGCGAGACCAGCATCCGCTGTCACGTCGAGAAGGTTGATTCCCTTGCCCGGAACGAAGGAGATCAGCTTGCCGGGCGTGCCCGCTGTGCAGACGATCTTGGTGCCCGAGGCGCCGGTTGCCGTGGTGCCTGCAGTGAGTCCGTTGATGAGCGCCGCAATGGCCGTGCAGACGCTGGCGATCGTGGCCGAGCCAGGAACGGTGTACGTCCACGAAAGGCCACCGACCGAGCCGCCCTTGTAGACGAAACCCTGCGTGGCACTCGTCGGGACTAGCTCGATAACCTGCGTGTAGACATGTGTGAGCCGACCGATTTTCACGGTCTGCGGCGCGTTGGGCTGCGACTTGAACGCCTGCATCATCAGATACAGGTCGTCCGTCACCAGAAACCCGTCCGTCAGCATGTCTGCCGCGGTGTCGTAGTCGCGCACCAGGTCGTCGACCCAGGCTGTGTGGTAACCGCACAGCAGAGCAGTGTCGAAACTGGGCGCGTCGGGAACCGTGTCCTGGACAACGATGTCCACGCCTACGATGTCGTCGATATCGGACATGCTTCTCCGTTCGCGTCGGCGCGATGGCCAACGCTCTTGAATCGCTCAGGCGCGAATGGGCGCTCAGGGCGTAGTGACTGTTGTGGTGAAGTTCGGCGGCTGCGGCATCACCGCTCCGTCCGTGTCTTCGAGTAGGCTAGTGATTTCGACCTTGGCGAGGACGCCGGTCACGACTGGATCACGGTCGCTCGCGACCATTGTCAGCAACACGTCCATGTTCGCGCGCGAGAGCGTATGCGCGCGCGCCTTACTCGAGATGTCTCGGGCCGCGAGGATGTCGATCACACCCACGTTCAGGTCCAGCAATCGGTCAGTGACGCGCCCTCGCGACATCCGCGTGCGAATGCGCTCCAGGATCGACATGGGCCACTGGGCGTCGCTAGGCTGGCTCGACTCGCATTGCAGGTTGAGCGTCACCTTGCGCAGGCCGTAGATGGTCTCCTGTAGGTCCTGGCCGGCTTCCTCGTAGCGAATCTCGTCCCCGCTGCCGACGCCGACGATCGTGGTGATTCTCAGGGTGAGCGTGACGCCGTGGAGCAGGCCAGAATTTGTGGCGGCCTTACGCGGTCCGTCCTGCCACTCCGCCTTCCACTCGGGCGCCTGGATCCCGCGCGGGTTCTGCGCGAGCTCAGTGAACAGCTCGATCAGCCCGGGACGGATCTCACTCCAGCAAGGGCCGCTGTCGTTCATTCGGAGCTTTCGCTACTGCCCGTCGTGACTTGGTGGGTGATGCTGGACAAGAGCTGCCCCTGATCGATCAGTGGCGTCGACGAGCCCTTGCGAGCGATCGTGCTCTCCGCGTTCTCGGGCTCGATGCCGGCGATCATGCGTTTCTGCACGTCACCGACGAAACGCAGACCGAGGCGCTCGAGCGCAACTTCCGTGCTTGGGAGCGTGCCCTTGATCACAGCCTTCTGCGATCGCCGGAGTAGCTCCTTGTGCTCGTCGGCGTTCTCGTCCGCCCAATCAGCGACGAAGCTGCGGCGGGGCGGATTGCCGTTCTCGCCACCGAACTCATTGAAGATGGCGACGTCGAGCACGGTGGTCTCCCCGTCTTCCGACTGCGCGCCCTCGGCCTCGTGCACGCCTACGGACAGGCGCGCTGCGGCGGCCTTGCCAATGCGAGCTTTGAGCGCCTCGAATCCGCGATCGGTATCCTTGAAGCGGACGCCGCCCTTACCACCGGACCCCTTGATGAAGCGGCCGCTGGAGTCGCGCTGGGCCACTACAGCACCATGAACTTCGGCGCACACTCCCGGCGAATGCGCTGGAACTTCGTCAGGAAGTCGCTGGTGCCCGCCTGATCCGACTCTCCGCGAAGCGGCATCCCAGCCGGACTCACCCACAGCTCGTGCGCCGTCAGCGCACCGTGAGCGGCATCGAGCCTCGCCCCGTAAACCGTGGCATCGAGCCCAAGCAGGGTTTCCGCTAGCTGTGCCTCAACGATATCCGGGTCCAGCGTGCTGAACTGCGAATAGAGGGTGAGGAAGGCGTCGCGGGTCATGGCGGGTCAGTGCTGTTTGCCGTCGTCGATCGGAAGCTTCGGGGCCGTCCAGGAGTGAGCCTTGCCCTCGCCGTCGATCCGTTCGACCTTGATCACCTCGTCGGCGATCAGTTTCGCGTAGACCTTGGCCACCTCTTCGGGCACGTCGCCCTCGAAGTGGTTGGCTCCCTCGACGAGCGACCAGGCGGCGTTGGGGCTGTCGATGCGCCGCTTGTCGGCGCTCGTCACCTTGATCAGCTTCAGCTTGGTCTTGGCGTCCTGGGCCTCCTTAGCGGCGGCCTCGGCGTCCGCTTTGGCTTTCGCCGCGGCGGGGTCTTCGGCTGCCACGGGCGGCGCTTCGCACTTGGTGGCCACGGTGGTCACCGTCGCTGCTCACCACGCTTGGCCTGTTCCGGATCCTTGGCGGGTTCCGGAGCGGACTGGGCGGGTTGCGACTGCGTGAGGCTTTCCAGCGTAGCCGCCGGTGGCTTCACGGAGGACTTGCGCGGGAAGTGCTTGTCGGCTGCGTCGGCGAGCGCGGTGCTCGGCTTGTAGCCCGAGATTGGGGCCGGGATTGGCGTCCCGGTTGCGTCGATCCCCGGCTTGCTCAAGTGCAACAGCTTGGCGTGCGCCGAGAGCGGGATCTTGTTCTCGTCGATCTCGTTCTCGCCAACAGCGAGCGCGAAGCCGAGGTGGGGCCACACGTACGGAAATGCGGATACGATCTTCATGGTTCAGGTCCTCGCGGCGACTGGGCTCACGGCTGGAAGTCGGCGTAGCGAACAGCTGCCGGCTGGTAGATCTTCACGCCACCGCAGCGCGCGCGGCACGGCACCACGAACTCTAGGTTGCGGGCCTGCGGGGCCTCCTGGCGGAAATCCATCGGAATGACTGCCTCGAGCACGCTCTTGTCGCGCTTGTAGATGACGGCGCGATCCGTCGTGCCGCCAGCGCCAGCGCCCGTGAGGCGATACCACTGGTCGATGTTCTTGATGTACGGGTTGTTCAGCAAGAAGCTGCGCAGCACCGTCATCTGATTGTTGTCGGTGCCAACCGGGGTCGACGCCAACAGTGAGAACTGCGCGGGGGCGAACAGGATCGTGTCCGGGATGAACGACTGACTGTTCGCGTTCACGATGGTGTTCATCATCGTGTTGAGATCCGCAAGCATCTCAGCAGCCGTAGGAGTGGTACTCCACGGGTCGTTCGCCGGGTTGATGATGCCTTGCGACACCACGTCCGCGTTGTTGAGTAGACCCGTGATACCGAAGTCCTTGCCGACCTGACTCGGGTGCGTCGTGGTCCCGAGGCAGAGCACCTCGTCGATCGCGCGCTCGATGGCTTCGCGGGCAGCCTCGGCTTTTTGGGCCGAGAGCGGTCTGCCGACGCGGGCCGCTTCGGCCATCTCGTCCAGGTCCCACCCGTACGAGTCGCCGATGCGACGCACCTTGCCGTCACGCTCGGTAGAGCTCACGTCGATGCGTGGAAGATCGTCGGTCCCGTTGGCGATGATCTTCGCCTTACCAACCGTGTCCGCCACGAAATAGACGTACGAGTCCGCCGTCTCGGGGATGTCGTTTGCCACCGGCAGGTAGCTGCGGGCTTTCAGATCGGGGTAAACGATCTTGAAAGTCTCGGCGCGAACGAACTCGAGCTGTCGCGCGAGGAATGCGGTTTCGTTCGCATCGAAGCGCGTCGCAAGTTGCTGCTGGGTGATCTGGTTGATCACTGCATTTCGATTCTTCATTTGGTGCTTTCTCCGAACTTCGGGCACACGCCCGCGTGAGCGCGCGCAGCGAGGCGCGAACCCGAAGGAGCCCTGATGGGCTCAGTCAGCTATTGGGCGATCAGGTGCCCTTGGGGTGGTTGACGGTGACGACGGCCAGGCCTGCGCCCGTCACGCCGATGAAGTAGTTGCAGCCCGGGGCCGCTACGGCGTTTGCGGTATCGGCGTCCGCTCGGAACGCGCCCTTCACCTCGGTCGTGGCGATGAGTCCACGAACGAAGGCCGGGTCGGACTGCGCAACCGTCTGCTCGGTCTGCACCCATACGCGGCCGCGCACGAGTACGCGAATTGCGTCACCCGCTAGGTAGCCGACGCCGCTCTTGGCCGTCGCGTCGATGAGGGCCACACCGCCATCGTTCGCCGTGATCTCGGCCAAAGAATCAGGCAGCTCCCAATCGCCTTCGGCGCTTCGCACCACGTAGCGTCCAAACGGAATGTCTTCCGCGGCACGCCCGCTCACGACGTCGTTGAAGCCGCAGTCGTACTCCTGACCGGGAGCACCAGCCGCAGGCCCCGTAGAGACAACGGAACTTTGAATTGCAGTAGCCATGTTGGTTTCTCCGTCCGGGTTGGAGCCTCAGCCCCGCGCCTGGTCCTTGCTGGCGGCGAGCGGCTTGTTGAACATCTCGCGGTTGTTCTTCTTCATCTCCGCCTCGGCCTGCGAGACGATGTCATCCGCGGCGTCGACACGGGACACGGCCTTGTGCGCAGCCACGACGGAATCGATCCCGTCGGTGCGCGTGAACGTCTTGGACACGCTATCGAAGAGCGCCTGGACGTAATCGTCGGACTTGCCGTCGAACTTCTCTTCTTTCCAGTTCGCATCGGCGTTGATGCACTTGATCATGATCTCGCGATCAGTCAGGCCATCGCACTTTTCTTCCGGGTCCTCGTCGTCCATCAGGAACTTAGCGGCGCGCTGGAGCAAGCGCAGGCGGGCGCGTACGCGGGCCTTTCCCTTCTCGCCCTTCTCCTGCTCGAGCTCGTCCTCGGCCATCTTCTTGGCCTTGGCGGCGGCGTCGAACTTGGCCTCGGCCTCATCCTTGGCCTTGATCGCGTCGGCTGCCTTCTTGTCGGCCTCCGCTGCATCGCTCTTGAACTTGGCGATCTGCGCGTTGTGCAGCTCGTCGATCTTGGCGAGGTGAGCGTCCGAGCCGACCTCGAAGTCTTTACCATCCAGGCGGATAGTCTTCATGATTTGGGTTTCCTCGTTGTCGACGCAGAAGGCGTCATGTGAATCCAAACGGACCCCGACATCGGTGCCGGCGCGTCCTCGTCCCTTGGGCAGCACCGCTACATGGTTGTAGCGAATGTCCCGTTGAATCGCGTCGTAGCGCTCGCCGTCGAACACCCCTGGCGTGAAGTCGAGTTTGCACTCGTACCCACACGAGATGTCGGAGAGCTTCCCGTTCTCGACGTCGGCGACGGTAGCCGCGTCGTTGATCACGAGCTCGCCTTCGACGTACCGCGCATCGGAGCGGACATTCTCGGTGTGCCCGAGGTTCGCCTCTTTCCAATTGTGCGGACCGATCAGCGATCGGTGGTGCGCCAGGTCGGTGACTGGTGCGCTCTGCAGCGTGGCCAGCGAGTCGGCGTTGAATACTTCGTCGGGGTGCCGCAGCTCGCGCCGGACTGAGCCATCGGCGAGCGTGTAGGGCAGGACGCCGATGCGGGTCAGGCGGGCATCGACACGGACGCCACCGACTTGGGTACGACGCACGCGGCCAGCGCGGCCCATCACGTCGAAGCGCTGAACAGCCTCGTCCGCGTCGGACTTACCGTATCGGTGCATGCTGAGAGCGCGCCCGGCCTCACTGGCCTTCTTGCGGCGCGCGGCCTCGGCTTCTTCCGGGCTGGGCTCAGTCGCGACAGCTGGATCCTGCGTTGCTAGCGCGCCAGCGTCCGCTGGCACGGTCACCACGCTAACTTCGGCGAGTTCGTTGTCTCGAAAGACAGCGACGCCGTTTTCTTCGGATTGATCGCCGTAGTCGAATCCGACCGAAATCCCGCGGACCTGCTTGGTGCGAACCAGGTCCCACACTTCCTCCGCGCGCGCGTTGCGCTCGTTGGCGAACGGGAACTGAATCCACAGCTCTAGCCCGCCATCGTTGGTGGGCTTGATGTCGACGCCTTTGCCGATCGGCGGCTTCTTGTCTTCGTGCGCCCAGAGAATTACTGGGTTGTCGAGAAACCGCTGAAGCTTCCAGCCGCGGAGCGACTCCAGCCGTTGCTGCCCATTGTCGTCGAACCCTTTGACGGGATCGCTCGTCGAGGCCACGACGTGGACGCGCCGCTGCCCCTCGTCGATACCTTCGAGGTTGAATGTTCGGCGTTTGGCCATATATAATTGCGGCTATCCCGCGCCGTGAGAGCAGGGGGTTGGTTGCCCCTGGACTAGGCAAAATACGTAAGCCCCATCGGTTCGAATCCGAGGCGGCGCGGGGCTCTACTCGCTGTCGTCTTCGAGCTCAGGGACAACGAAGTACGGAACGCACCTGCAGCTGTAATCTTCGCCGGGTAGGTTCGTGTCGCCCGCTTCGTTGGTCACAGGCGGATCGTCGATGTCGAATGTCTGACCATCGAGGTCGTCATGCATAGGGCGCACGCGCTCATCACCCGCCGTTGTCCAAACGAACTGCGTAACGCCAGCCGACTGCGCGCGCCCTACCGCGATCTGCGAGTTGAGCCGGTTGCCCTGGCTCCGCGCGATCGTCTCGGCGTGCCGAGTCGTGATGTCGAAGCGATCCTCGATATCCTTCGCCAGCGCTTCGTACGTGCGGCCCGCGCCGTCACGCAGCAGCGCCTCAAGCTTGGCCTGCTCGGACTTGAACATCGTCTTGGTGAGAGCGACGTTCTCCTTGCGCCACTTGGGCACGTACTTGGCGACGCCAGGAGCCGAGTCCTTGAGCTTGATCCCGATACGCTTGAACTGCGCGTCGGAATGCCGCTCAACGTCGGTTGCGACCCCACCGAGGCGCTTGGTGAACCAATCGGCTTCGGCCGTTGAGCTGTAGTCGCTCAGGTTAGCGTCGATTGATTCGGGCGCCTCATCCTTGGCATCCGCGCGGTCCTCGGGCTTGGCGATCTTCTTGGCGAGCGCGAGAGCTTGGGGTCCTACCCGCTTCCACCACTGCGCGACCAGTTGCCGCATGGCGACGCGATAGCGAATGACCGGGCCGTCTGGCGGCTGGACCGCTTTGGCGTAGCGAGCGGCGCGCGGGAGCTTGCGGCGGAGTTTGCGGGTGGGCTTTCGAATCGCCTTCCGCGTGAGCGCCTGAGACTTGGCAAGCGGCCGGCGGCGAGCGACCGCCACTATTCCACCTCGGGTTCTTCGTGGTTTTCGATCGCTACAGACAGAGCCTTTTCGCGTTCTACGAGCTCTGCATGGCGCTGCGTTGCCTCGGCCGCCTTACGTTCGCTGTGCTGCAACGCCTTTTCGCGAATGGCGACTCTGCGCTCAGCTTTGACCACAGACTCTCGTGCCTTGGCGGCGTCTTGGATTGCGGTCGACGTGTGATCGACTTCCCCAAGGGAAGAGCCACCGAAGGACGGCTCTTCCGGCAAGCCTTCGAGATCCGTGTTGTTGGCCAGGTGCGAGATGAGCGGCGTTGCGCGGTTGAACTTGGCCTCGAGTTTGGCGGCCGTCTTGAAGTCGCCCTTCTCGGCTGCCTCGCGCGCCTGGGTAAGAATGGGGCCGATCTTGTCCGACTTTTTGAGCTCTTTCTCGATGGCCTTCCGATCGTACCGGAGATCGTTTGCCCTCTCGAGCGCTGCGGCGCGGCTCTCGTATGTTCCGTTGCTGTCCTTCGCCGCTGCTCTAGATTCATCCTCTGCGCTCTTCAGCTCGGAAATCTTAGCCGTGGCCAACTGGCGCGCCTTCGCGTCGTTTGCGAAGTGCTCGCGCTCAGACTCAACAAGATCCCGCGTAGCCGCGGCACGCGCTTGCTCCTCAGCGTGCGCTTCAGTTTGGAGCATCTCGTGCTCCTCGCGGGCCTCGGATAGGCTATCCCTGGCCTCTTCAAGACGATCCCGAGAAACCTCTACGCGCTCGCGCGCTGCGTCGGCTGCGTAGTCAGCTTTATGGGCTGCTTCCGAAACCTCTTCGTGCTGAGACTCGAGGTGCTCAAGCGTTGGCGCGCTTGATACTCCACTGCCTTTTCCTGATGCGCCAGAGTCGCCACCTCCGTCGGAAGAGGCGAAGCGTCCATTGTCATCGCGGGGTTGGTCGTCAGCGTCGGAACGGCCGAAGCCGCCTCCGCCACCAAACCCACCACCGCCGTCATTCGGCGGCGGAGCACGCTCTTCGGGCGGCTTGGACAGGTCCTCCAGGTCACCCTTGAGTTCGGCCTCGCGTGCGGCTTTGCCCTCGTCGGTGAGTTGGATCTCGGAGTCGAATCCGTTGGGTTCGCCGAAGCGCTTGTTGGCCACCTCAGACGCGACCAGGATGCCGTTGGTCGTTGCAACCGCGTCGCCTTCCAGGATCGTCTTGCGAGTCTGCGCCGCAGTAAGCGGCGGCTCGGTCCAGAGCGGCGGGAAGCGAATATCGATCCGCTCCGGCTTGGCGTTGAAGGCCTTGGTGGCCAGCATCACCTTGACGATGCGGCGGATCTTCGGCGCGAGCTTGCGGGTCTGCTCGCTGCGGATGCGGTCGTAGAACCAGCGGAAGTCGCTGTCGCCGGTGGCGTTCATGCCCGCGGGCGACTGGCCCATCAGGATCGTGACCGGGATCTGAACGGCTGCGGCGAGGCGCAGCATGAACTTGTCGAGCGTCGCCGGGATGTCCGAGAACGACACCGATTGGCGGGTGAAGTCTTCTTTTGCCGAACCATCAGCGTCACCAGCGTCGACGACGATCGCGCGCATGACCGATCGACATAGGTCGATCATCTGCATGCGCTTTCGCATCTCCGTTTCGCCGTTCGCGCCGAGCAACTCAGCGAGCCCGGACATCTTGAAGACGGCCTGATTGGCGTCGGTGAGCAGGAGCTCGACCGCCTTCCAGCCGGTGTTGAACGCGGCGAGCGGCTGTACCGCGCGCTGTAGGACCGAGTGGTCCCAAGAGTTGTTTTGCTCGCGCTCGAGCGAGCCCGTGGTCGCGCCGCCGAAGAGCACTAGGCGGCTCTCATGCACGACCGCGATACCCATGCCCGACGCATGCGAGGACACGGCCGAGACCATGTACGTCTCGGGCTGTCCAAGCTTCGGGCTGGCGGGGTCGGTGTAGTACGTGAGCGGCCACAGGTAGCGCCGATCGAGCACGTGCACGAACGCCAGCGACTTGGCCTTCTCTGGCACCAGCGGCGTCGCGGCAGAGCGGCCGTCGTCAGCCCCGAGCACGAGCGCGGCGCCACCGTAGAGGCGCCCCCAGCGCCAGGCGTCGGCTAGTTTGGCGTCGATTCCGAGCGCTTCGAGCTGGTCGGAGAATTCGGAGTTTAGGCCAGCGTCGCCCAGGTCGAGCGTGAAGCCCTCGCGCAGGAGCTCGTCCGGCACGATATCGATCATGCGCGCGGCTAGATCATCGCCGTGATACAGGTTCGAAAGAGCCTGATCGGAGAGGCGAATGCTGCCGACGTACTGCGTATACGTCGTTTTATCGATCGACGTGCCGAAGCCGGTGACCTGGTTCTGCCAGTCGTCGAGGCGGGTCGTCACGTCAGAGAGCTTCGTGATTGCTTCACGGCTCAGGCCTCGGAGGGCTTGGATCAGCTTCGAGGACATTGGTGATTACTTGGTTCCGCTCGCTTTCTGCAGAGCGGCGAACATGCGGCTCATGCGACCGGCTGCGTGATTTGCGAGCATCAGAGCCCAGGCGCGATCGGCGTGACCTGCAGCTGTGCGCGGCGCGTCGTAGCGAACATTTCCCGCGGCAGTGACGAGCCGCCGAATCGCGTACACGTCGTCACGGAGTAACGGGATCTCGTCGACCCCGTTGAAGATGTAAGATGCGGGAAGCTCAAGTTCCTCCGACTGAATCACGTCGTAGAGCCCGGTGGCTAAGTCTTCTTTGGCACCAAGAGAGAAGTCGACTTGCTCGATCTTGGATCCGTAGGTGTTACGGATGCGCTTTGACGGGAACAGCCCGAGCCCGGTCTTATCGATCGCGAGACGCTGGCACTTGTATATGCCGATCGCCTTGGCTGAGAGGTCGTCTAGCAGCTTGTCGTCGGTGAGCTTGTGCGACTCGAGGTGGACCAGCCTACGGCGGTCACCGATTCGCTTCACTACGGCAAGTGTCGTGCGGTCGCGTGACTCGCCAATGTCGAGCCCGCCATACGCGATACCTTCGTCGACAATCGCTGCGACGAATCGCTTCGCGAATAGGTCGCTCGGGATGTACTGCAGATCATTGTCGAGGAACTTGCAGCGAAACCACTGGTCGAAGATGCGCGCGTCGCCCTTCGCCATCGCCCAACACTTGGCGAGGTCGACGGGGTATCCCTGCGCGATCGCATCGTCGATCGAGACTTCGAAATGCTTCCAGCCCTTGATCTTGCCCTTGAGGACACCGACCCAAAGCTGCTCGAATTCGTTCCCGATGCCGTTGGGCGTGGAGACGACTCGGAGGCGCCCGCCGAGCATCGTGACAGCGGCGGCCGCGTCCCAAACCTTGCCCGCGTGCTGCTGGTAGGCGTACTCGTCTAGGAAAACGTTTCCAGAGAAGCTTCGACCGCCGCTCGCCGGCAGGGCCTTGATGCGGCCACCCGACGCAAAGACGATCTCCTCAGCGTTCTCGCGAACGATGATGGCCATCTTCGATCCCAGTGCAACAAGTACCTGGGCATGGAGCTTGGCCTTAAGCAGAACCTCTTTCGACTCGCGGTCACCAACACTGATGACGGTGGTCAGCTCGCCGTGGAACGCGCCCCACAACACGGCAACCGCCGCCGTCGTGTGACTAAATCCGGTCTGGCGAGCCTTGAGGCAAATCGCATAGGCGCAGAGCTCGAGCAGCCATTCGAGCTGGAACTTTTTGAACGTTGAAAACCACGCGGCTAGCGCGGAAAACTCATTCTGGGGGAGACTCTTCCGGTATCGCGGGAGGCTCGGATGAGTCTTCAGATCCACCGATCACCTTGTCTCCAAATGCTTCACGAACGAGGCGAGACGCGGCGGCTGGGCTGGCGGCAGTTACGCCAAGCTCTTGCTTGATCGGTGCCTTAGCCCCAGCTACGTCTGCCCAAAGATCGCCCATCATCTTAGCAGCCTTGGCGTCGCCGTTGTTTACGGCGTCGATGTACAGGCGACGGGCGCCGACGCTGATGTCCCTGACTGCTTCATCTCGGTCGGCCACCATGCGCCGGTGAGCTTCAGCCGAATAGTTCTCGACCGTCGAGACCGAGCATCCCCATGTCTTCGCAAGTTCTCGCGCCGACTTGCCGCGCTGCCATTCGAGTCGCTCCATCATTCCCGCGATGTGGTCGACTCGCTCGGCTACCGACATCGGCGCCTCGCGCGCGGGTGACTCCGAGGATTCGGGGGCTGACTGGTCCGCTGTCATCGCCTCGCCCACTTCCGAGCGTCCCGAAACTCCTCTTCGACCTCGGCCTGCCGACTCAGCCGCGACCGCTCAACCGGGGTTGCCGGCGGGCTTGCGAACACTCGCTCCAGCGCTCGCGACACCGCGCGATCGAATTCGATCCGCTCCAGCAACCCAGAGGGCACGCTGGCCTGCCGTCGGAGCGGCAACTGTAGTGGCGCGTCTTGTCGCCGGATTGGGCCCGTAGTCGTAGCGGATGACTGCACTGTCGATCGATTCAGCGTGTAACAGCGGCATGTTCCGTTCGGTCAGGCCGCGGCGGACTCGCCCGTTGGCGGCGTCGCGATGGGTAGGTCTTGCGGGCTCGGGAGGCAGGGTCGACTCGGGTCGAACACCTGCCCGTCGCGGTAGCCCGCTGGCACCGTGTGCACGCCGCGTTCTGCGCAGGCTTCACACAGCACCGTATGGCAGTCGGGACAGGCGAACCCAGACCCGATCGGCGCTTCGCATTCTCCACACGCCCATTTGCCGGCCAGCGGATGCTCGACCGGAAGCAGCGTGGGTGCGCGCGACACTAAGAGTATGCCGCGCCCCCTGGCACGCCGTGACACAGTTTCCCTACACATGAACGCCGACTTTCTTCCCGATGGCATGAACCCCGCGGAAGAGCCTTTCCAGCACGAGTTTCAGCCCCTGCAGTTCGTCACCGATCCCCTGTAATTCTGGGATGATTGGCAGTTCCCCGTATCGGTCGTTCGCGATGATTTTGAACACCCGCGCGGAGTCCACTTCAAGGCGCCCTTTTGACCCGTCAGAAAAAACCGCAAACTGGCGCAGCCGACGGTACGCTGTGCGCCTGGAGCAGCCCATGATTTTGGCCGCGGCCGCCAATCGGATCCGTGTCGGGGTCACGTGCTTCTTGGTGCTCACGTCCCGAACTCCCGGTCGAAGCGGGCCATGAGGGCAGCTGTTCTGCGCGGGCGCTCCCGCGGCGCCACCTGCTGCGCCGCCTCCAGGTACGCCGCCTTGGCCGCCTTGAGCAGGTGCTCGCCTCCTGGGGCAGAGTCGTCGTACTTGCAGGCCTGGTTGCCGTACGCAGCGCGCAGCACCTGGCTCGCGCTTGGCCGATCCCTCCCGAGCGGGACCTGTGCATCAATCTTGGACGGGCCCCAGATGGTAGGCGTCTCGACCACATGTAGCTCGTAGCGCACGGTCTGCATCGGCATTATTTGATCGGCCACGCGGAACCGATCGAGCACCGTGCCCATCGTGGTGGCATCCGCCCCGGGCGAGTAGCTCAGCATCTTCGATTCAAACCCACCGCCTCCGTTTGAGTCGAGGTTACAGCTTGCGGTTCCAGGCTCGTGCCAACAATAGTGCGCAACCTCGGGCTCGACGTCGGACCACGTTTGCGGTTGATGGGGGGCGCGAGTCTTTTGGGCTGTTTGTCCAGACATGGGCGTGCTACTCCTTGTGAATCGGCGGCAATCGATCCAAGGAGCTCTCGGCGCGAGTCGGGGGCTTTTTGCGTCTCAGTGGTCCGGCTTCGGGGCTTCTCGAAACGGGTTCTCGGGATCGCCGACGCCGCAATCGCCTATGCGTTGACCAGAGCAGCACGAGGCTTGCTCGAGCTCTTTCCGGAACGCCTGCACACCGAGATCGAACCCGATGCTCAACACCGATCGGTAGTGCTCCTCGGCGTAGAGCGGGACGGTGAGGTTCACGTCGCGCAGAGTGCGGGACTTGTCGCGCGCTTCGTTGGCCTCGTCGATCGCTCGCAACGCTTCCCCGATTTCAACACTATACGCTTTCCCCTCCTCGAGGGTGAACCCATGTCCGGTTTGCGCAAGCAACCCAATCTCGAGCAGCCTGCGCACTTTGGCCCTGATGATCTCAGTCTCGGTCGGTTTCTTCTCTTCACCCATGTTCGCCTCCTCAGATTGAAATAGTGCCTTCGATCACGACCCGCTCAGCCCAGTCGCGAGCGAGAAACCCGTCTCGAACGGAGCGCGCCAGCGATTCGGCAATCAACTTGCCGATGTCGACCTGAACGTTGCGCAGATTGCCTTCCGCATCGATCAGAAAATCGCCGTCATGATCTCGCCGCCGATCGTCCAACACCGGCTCCCACACGTACTGCTCAGGCCTCGCCCAAATGAACGAATACACCCGCCGCGGCTCGACGATCGCCGCAGGGACGAACAGGGCACCGAGGCGGAGGAAGTTGCGGCGGTTCACGACGTCCACCCATCGCACTCGGTGACCACGTTCAGCTGCAGCGGCTCGGCACTCATGCGCTCAACCGAGAACTCGCGCTTCGCGTCCGATGCCTTGAAGAGCGCGAGTGCTATCTCGATCGCGGCGTCCTTGGTCGGCGCCTCGACGAACACAGCCTCGGAGCCATTGCCCATCCAACCTGAGAAGACTAGCCAGGTGGTCATTCTTCGGACTCCACTGGATCGGCGTCGTAGCGGCTGGTGCCTGGATCAGTGATCGGCATAGCGAGCCCAAACCCGCTCGGCTTTGGGTTCGTCCAGTCGAGCGGCCCAATCGCCGGTAGCGCCTTCAGCGCCCAACTCGGCGTGGACTCGTCCGGATCGGCGACCCCGCGCGCGCGCCGGATCGCGCACTCGCTCGACGCAAACTCGTTGCGCAATTCGTGCGGTAGGTTGCACCACATCTCAAGCGTTCGCCCGGGCGCCATCGCAATCCACTTGTCGGCGGCGATGGTCCAATCGACCGAGAACCAGGCGCGTGGACCGATTGGGATATCGACAATAACCAGAGGTCCCGGAGCGTTGCCTACTTGCTCCGTATCGGCTGCATTCTTCTGCCGACCCCATGCCTGCACAAACGCAACTTCCTGCCAGTCTGGGTCGCACACTGTGTCACCGATCGGCCATTCGAAGACTGATGCCTGCCTGATGCTCCACCCGTCACGCTCGAAGTCGTACTCGATGCGGATGTCATCGGCCGCGCGCACGTCGACCAGGCCGACTATCACTGCGACCGGGTTATCGAAGCTCCGCGGGCTGTCGGGATCGTTCTTGCTTCTCGGGTACCACAGATCAACCGAGAGCGTGTCGTCTCGGAAGCGAAGGTCACCTGGTGCCGTTGGCTTTTCTTTCATCATCTCTCCCTCCAATCGTCGGGTGGTTCGTGGCTCTGCTGCTGCTGATAATCGAAGCTTGCGCCCCACTCGTCGTGCTCGTCCGCCGGCTCTTGCGTGTCGACGTACTTCGTCGCTTTCGGAATGAACTCGACGTTCACGGTGCCAGATCTGCCCGCGCGCGCCTTCGCGACAATCAGTTCGCCCTTGTTGTCCTTGGTGTCGCCGGGCTTTCGGTACTGATCTTCGCGGTACAGGAAAATCACGTTGAACGAGTCCTGCTCAATCGCTCCGGAAGAGCGCAAATCGCCAAGGTTAGGCCGCTTATCAGCGCGCTTCTCGACTTCGCGATTCAGCTGCGAGAGTAGCACGATGGGCACGTCGAAGTCCTTCGCCACCGCGCACAATCCGCGCATGACGTGCTCAAGCTGGTCGTTCGTGTTCATGCCTCGCGGCAGATCTCCGAAGCCCATCAACTGCAGGTAGTCGATCGCGACGATCCCCAATCGCACCGGAAACAGTGATCGCTGGTGGCGCCTCAGCGCAGATCGGATCTCGGTCACCGTGATCGATGCCTTGTCATCGATGATGATCGGCATCTGCCGAATCGCGTTCGCTGAGTCCATAACCTTCACGAGATCCGGACCGCTGATGACGCCGGTGTCGATGCTGCGCGTATCGACCAAAGACCACTGCGCCATGAGCTTGTTGCCGATCTGATCCTTCGGCATCTCGAGCGAGAACATCACGCCGCCCGTGGCCTCGCTGTTGTCGCTTGCGCCTTGGACGAGCAGCTCGGTGACGAACGAAGTTTTGCCCATGCCAGGACGGGCGGCGACCGTCGTCACTGTGCCGCGCTTCAGGCCGGCAATGAGCCGGTTCAGCCCCTTGTAAGGTGTGAGTTTGCCGCTTGGGATCTCACCGCGGCGCTTGCGGTGCAGGTCCGCAATGCAGCCGGTCAAGATGTCTTTGACGCGCGCGCCAGTCTCCGTGCGCACGCTATCCTGGCTGATGGCGTACATCTGCGATTCGGTCGCCTCGATGAACGCCTGCACGTCTCCGACGTCCGGCCCGTATCCCGTGGCCTCGACGCGCTGGCAAAGGGCGATCAACTGCCGAAGGCGGTACTTCTCGCGGATGCGTTTGGCGTGCGGCGCGACGTTGGCCACCGACGGCACGCAGTCCGACAGCATCGCGATGTAGGGCGTGCCGCCGATCTGATCCAGCCGGCCGGCGTCCCGAAGCCAGCCGGCGACGCTCACGTAGTCGACCGGCTTGCCCGTCGCCTGCAGTGCGAGCGCCGCTTCGTAGATCCGCCGGTTGGCGTCGGCGTAGAAGTGCTCGGGGCCCAAGATCTCGGAGGCAACCAACAGGGAGTCGGGGTCGAGCAGGGCAGCCGAGAGCACGGCGGCTTCGGCGTCGAGGTCCGAAGGCGGGACGCGACCGGGGGCGGGGGCGCTCATTGGAGCCTCGCTGGCGCTGGCGGCGGCTCGGAACGGCGCTCGGGTCGTCCGGCACCGAGATCGCTCGCTGGTGGGGCAGCCAGTGGCCCGCGCTGTGCCAGCCTAGCGATCCTTTGCGCCTCAGCTCGTTGCTCAGCCGCTAGAGCGCTCGCGCGCCGTCGCGCAATCTCGTCGGGATTGGGAGCAGCGACCGAGAGAGTTTGCTGATGACCGCCGCCGCGCTCTTTGCGCCACTTCACCGCGTTGACCAACCGCGTCGTGAACGTGCCGTTCCAACTCGCCGCGGTGCGACCTTCCGCCCAGGCGACCAGGCCAACGACCTCAAGGTCCAGATCCAGCCCATGCTGCGCGCAGAACGCGCGGTGCTTGTCCGTTGGCACGAACGGGTTTGGGATCGGGAGCTCTGGAAGTACCGGTCGTCTTTTTCGCCCCTTGGGGGGCTTAGGGGGATCCTCTGCTAGGCTAGGCTTGGCTAGGCTAGGAGTGACAGGTTGTGACTCGCTGTGACTAGAGGTGACATCTGTCACGTTTTCACCAAGCGCGTCACCACGCCTTTTGTCTCGTGATTCCCGCTGCCTAGCGCGATCTGAGCGCCGACAACTCTGCGCGTGAACGAACTTCGGCCAGACCAACTTGCCATCGCGGAGCACCCACGTGCGGGACTTAAGTAGTCGTTCTAAGCCAACCGTCGTGACGTGCTCAGGTACGCCAGTGACGAGTGTGACAGCCTGTGACGGATCGTGACCGTCGCAGTCGAACACACCGGCACGATCGAACTTCCCGTGAAGCATCAACGCGAGGACGGTCTGACCTTCCCACCCGAGGGCGCGCCAACTCACGGTGTCCCGTGTGTAGTAGCGAACGTAGTCTTCGTCTTCGTAATTCACGTGACTTCCGCCCCTTCCGTCTTCGACCACCCCATCCGATCACCAGGCGCCGCGTTCGCCTTCAGCTCCTCCGCCAGCGCCCGCATACCCTTCTGAATCACCGCGATCTCGACACCGCGACGGCACGCGGACGGCTCCTCGCGATGCGCCAGCGCATACTCGGTGACGAGGCGATCGAGAGCCAGCTCGAGCCCCGGCGGCACTTCGATCGTGGTCTTTTCTTCGATTTTCGCGTTCACGCCGCACCTCTCTTCGCCTCAAAAACAGCCACCAACGCCTCGCTGATCGAGCGCACCACCGCGTGCTTCGCGCCGTTCACTCGCGCCCACTGCTCCCAGAGCAGCTGCTCCTTTGACTGCTTGCTGGTCTTCGTTTTGACCTCAAGCCACACATGCTCGGCGCGGAATCCTGGAATGATCACGAGCAGATCTGGCGTGCCCTTCGGAGCGCAATGCACGTACGCCGTCTTGCCGCCCTTGAGCACGGGCAGAACCCCAGACTGGATCCTCACGACTCGACAACCATTTGCGGTGAGAACCTGTTGGACAGCCTTGGAGAGACTCGTTTCCTCGGCTCTGCGTTTGCGTCTCGTCGGCATCACGCCGCCCTTTCGCAGTGCCCGCAGGATACGTGCCCGACGAGAAAGAAACTCGCGCCACACGAGCACTTGCGCTCGGTGACGACCGTGCTCGTCGGTGGCAGCTTCTTGCGCAGCGACGGTGCGTATTGCTGACCGAGATCGGTCAAGGTCACGGTGCGGCTTTGGGCGTGACCTCGGTGCCTTCGCGGACCGTTCCGCAGCACAAGCCCTTTGCGCTCGAGCGCAGACAAGTGATCGCGCACGGCGTTGAGTGACACGCGGGCGATGCCGAGCGCATCGCAGGCCTCCCTAACGGAAGGCGGGTACCCGCGCGCGTCGATGAAGTCGCGCCAGAACCCGAGAAGCTCGAGCTGTCGCTTGGTCGACACTACTCAATCCCTCCCACCACAACCTCAATCCTCCGAAACGCCTCCGCCAAGTCTTCGCGGCCGTGACGACGCCACTCGTTCTGCCGCTGTCGGAGCTCGAAGGTGGTGAGTTCGATGGCGAGGGAGAGGGCCTCGTTTCCGCTCCGTTGTGCCTGTGCGGCGGTAATGCGACCACGTGAACGGATGTTTTCCGTGGGGCAAAAAAGGGGCGTCATCGGGGCGCCGCCTCGCTCGACGCCGGGAACGCAAGTACCGACAACCGCTCCGATTCCCTGAACGACCGAGTAATCTCGTCATGCTTTGCGAGCCACGCTTCTCGACCGGCGTTGGTCTTGGTGTCGATGCTGTCGGCCTCGCTTTCGAGCCTTTTTCGCTTGTCGCTATTCTCTTGCAGCAAGCGCCTCGCGGCTTCGATTTCTGCCGCGGCGCGAATCAGGCCCCATGCCTTTTTGCCATCAGTAAAGTGATGATCGAGCGCCTTCTCGTAGTCGCAGTCTTGGATCGCGATCTTCATCTCCGCCCCCGCAACGCCTTCGCCAACGCCCGAAACTCCGCCAGCAACCGCCTCGACGCACGCATCACCTCCCCAGCTATTGAGAGGGCTAGGGAGTGGTGGGGGAGGCGCAACGGAATCGGAACTGTCACCATTCCGGCCTCTCGGCGTCGTCAGCCATGCATCCGCCGCAGCGCCAATGGGTGTCGCCGTCGTAGCAAGTGGTCCATCGCCACCCCTTCCGGTGCGCGGATCGCTCGGACCACGAAGTTTCGCGGCACACGACGCAGATAGGTCCGCACAGCACCTGAAGCGCGCAGACGAAGCCCCACCAGACGAATCCGAGCTTGTCACAGAAATGGTCCCAGCGGCTCATGATTTCCTCCCCAGCTCGCCACCCGCCCGCTTGCTCGAGACTTGAGAGCGGAGAGCGCGATCGGTCATCTTTTCCGAGTGCCTTCGAACAGCCTCCGCCGCCCGCGGGCTATCGGGGGGAACGAATACCCCTCGGCCGACTCCGATCATGCACGAGGGGCCGGGCCGGAGCGCGAGCGATTCAGTTGGGACGTATCGAGTTGACCCAGCCTCGAACCACTTCCGGCTCCAGCGAAGCCGGTGAACGAGTCTCACACGGGAGCGCTTGGGACCTCGGGAGAGGACACGCACCGGGGTGGCTAGGCCGCCAAAGAGTCCGTCCATGTGGAGCCAGGCGCTGGTCATGATTTCATCCCGCGGTTAGCGCGCCGCTCTTCCTTAATTGCCGTCAGCGGCGCGAGAACCAAGCAAGCCGCGAGCAACACGGCGTAAACAGCGGCGCGCGCCCAGGCGTGGACAATCACTGCGGAAGTGAGACACACGGACCAGCAAAACGTCTGAAACAACAGGTAGCTCATCGGCTGGCCTCTCTCCCGCGGGGCTTCAGGTCGGCCCCGAGCTCCCGCTTGTACTTGCGCGGGCTGAGCTTCTTCAGCATCGCGATCCCTGGATTCGAGACGTGGAAGTAGACGAGGCCGCTACTCGAGTCACCGCGGCCGTGATTGGCGAGTCCGAGCCCGACCAGCAGCTCCCACGATTCCCAGTCGGGCCCGTGCGGCTCAGCCGCGAAGTAGTTGCGGTGGCCGCGTTTGCCGACCGCATGGCGGAGCAGTTCCAGCATCTCGGCGCCGCTCTTCTCTGTGTACACGCGGTCCGCTTCGTCGAGCAGCTCCAGCACCGTCTCCCAGCCGAAGCAGGCCTGGAGGTGGCGCAACGCTTCCGGAGTTGTTCCCGGCGCCGCGTCTCGGACGCGCTCCGCGGCTTGGCGGAGTAGGGACTTGTCGAGGGTCATTCGGCGGCCTGCGCTTTCTGGCTGAGCAATTTCAGTACTCGTTCACGAAAGCCGGCTGGATCTGCGTTTGGATCCTTGCGAATGAGCCGTAGGTCATTCTTGTTCGAGCGCTGAAGCGCCAAGCACCGGTCGCACTTGACGCTTCCTGCGGCCCGTTGACGTTTGCCACACATCGAGCACAGGCCGGCGGTCTCGAGTCGAACAAGGCGCTTCGCTCGCCAGATCTTCCAAGAACTCTGGGCGCGTTCGATTGCTTCGGTTCGGTCGTTGGCCTCGACGTAGCAGATGAGGGCTCCGTCTTTTAGGTGGCTCTCAACCTCGGAACACGAAGCAACTGACCCATCCTTGCGAAACTCTACTCGGTAGATCACGACCGACCTCCAGCCGAGCCATCAGCCCGAAGCTCACCCGATCCGCCGCAGCGCCAGCAGGGAACCGGAAAGCGATCGAAAAGGTCTCCAGACCCTTTGCATTCCGGACAATCGTGGTTGCGCTCAGGCGCCCCGAGAGCGCCGCTAGACTTCGCTCGGGCTTCGATGGGGAGCTCGGTGCGGAGACAGTTGCAGAGCGGATAGTGAACGAAGTGGCGGACGAGCGGGTTGACGTAGCAAGTCCGCAGGCCAGTCGAGCGTTCGGCGGTCACTTGGGGGCCGCCTCTCCGAACTCGGGCGCGGCGATCTTCGGGACGAATCCGCCAGTGTCGAGCGCGGCGACAAGGCCGAGGTCAGCCGCCAACCGATCGATGCCCTCGTCGGGAGCGTGGAACCAAGCGGTCGATGCCTCGACGACAGGACGCATTCGGGCGATGGTCAGCTGGGCGCACTTGAGCTGGTGCGTGATTGGCCCCCGGCCGCTCGCGCACCGCTCGCCGGGGTTTTCCCCGAACGGAATCCACTTGGGCCGCCCGAAATCCGGGCAGGTGTCCGGGGTGGTCATTTGGATACCGCCTCTTCTGGCCACTCGGCGGCCATGGCCTCGGCTACCTGCTCAGGGTCGATTCCGAGCTCGAGCTCGAGGTAGCCGGCCATCATGGGGCGTTCTGCGTTCGGCAGCGTGCGTATGAAGCCGATCAGCCGGTGCATCTCCTCCACGTCGATCGGGATGTCGTTGTCTTGCTCTGGGCGCTGCGGCTTCCAGTAGCCGGGGCTCTCCTTGGCAGCCGTTCGGACATCGGCCAGCGGGGCCGCGGCGGTCTCAGCTAGCCCCGCCTTTCGCAGCGCGCAGACGAAGCGCCCGAGTACGCACGATGCGCGCAGACAAGAGACGCACACCGTCACTGGATCATTGAACGGGACTTGGGCGGGGAGTTTCACGCTCCACCTCCCACCCCAGCCACGAACCCGGTGGGGTGGCCGCGCAGTCCGTCCGAAGCTGCTTCACTGAGCGCGATGGCGAAAGCTTCAGCTTCTGGATCGGGGAAGTTGAGAGCGGCGAAGGGTCCGAAGACTTCCAGCGCCTTGTGGTCGTAGGCGCGCGCGGCCTCTACCGGATCGGTGAAGACTCCAAGGTAGAGCTGGCGCCGCTTCCCGTTGGCTTTGATCTCGCCGCCGCAGATCGAGGCCTGCCATTTGGCGGCCGCTTTGTTCCACGTAACCCCCTTGTAGCCGCCGAGCTTCTGGCGCTTGGAGCTGGTGACGTTGGTCGCGTTCTCGCGGTGGGTGGCGAAGCGGAGATTGCTCCGACGGTTGTCGAGCCCGTCACCGTTCTCGCGGTCGACCCATTGGCTCGATTCCACGCCAAGAATGAAGTGGTGCAGCGCCTGCTTCGAGCGTCGCCCGGGCAGATCGCGCTGGGCGTAGCAGCGGCCCGGATCGGACGGCTTGCGCTTTACGTGCCACTTGAGCGCCAGCACGCGTTCGGCGTCGGCAGCATCGACTAGGGCGAACAGGCCGGTGCGCCCGAGGCGGACCTGGATCGGCCCGGTCACTTGACGCCCCCGATCCGCTGGCCTTCGATCGCGACCAGTTCGAGCACCCTGGCGCGGGCCAGCCGGTCGGTGCCCATCCGGTAGGCGAGCCGTGTGGCCTCCAAAACATTGGCCGCCTGCTCGCTGGATTCACCCGTGGAACGCTTGTGGAATTCCTCTACCGCAAGCCCCGAGAACCCTTGCAAGTTCCGAGGATTCGTAAACCGCAGGTCTCGAGTTCGAATCTCGAAGTCGGCTCTGGAGTTACGCGACTCCGTAACCTCGCCGTGGAATCCCGTGCCGGCGCCCGCTTTCTTGAGGGTCTCGGCGAGGAAGTGCGCGTAGCGCTCAGTGACTTTCACGCTCGAGTGACCGAGCATTTGGCAAACCTCGTCGAGCGACCACTTGCGGCCCCACCAGCCGGCAAGCAGTGATGTCGCGCACGTGTGGCGCAGGTCGTACCAACGAACCGGACGCTTGATGCCGGCCGCCTTGAGCCAGCGTGACCAACCGCTCGGGTGACTGTCGTGCCAGCGAGCCTCATTCGTTCGCGGGGAAGGGAAGGCGAGGAGGCATTTGCGCTTTTGGCGATCGACCGCTTCCCGGGCGGCTTCGAAGCCCACGCCGAACAGTGGGACCCGGCGGATCTTCTTGTTCTTCGTCTTGCGGAAAATGACCTCGCGCCGATCTAGGTCTACGTCGGACAGCAGCAGGCGCCACTGCTCGGAATTGCGGGCGCCGCAGCCGAGCGCGAACGCAGCCGTATGCCACTCCTCGACCGGGACCGCGTTGAGAAGCGAGAGTTGTTCGTCCGGATAGAGGATGGTCCAGGACTCTTCTTCCTGGGCTTCTTTGCGGCGACCTACCCGGACTGTGCTCGCGACGTTCTCGGTCACCAGTTCGCGGTCGAGTGCCTCGGTGAGCGAGACGCGCAGGAGCGACAACGCGTTCTTGCGCGTTTGGTGATCCAGGGCGAGGGATGTCTCGAGCCACTCCAGCCAATCTAGAACGTGGACGCGACGAAGATCGCGAAGCGGCGCAGGGCCGAGGGCGCTGCCGTCGATGTAGAGCTTCCAGCGGTTCTCATCGTTCGACCAATCGGATACTTTCAGACGGCGGCGCGTTAGGAACGCGGTGCCGAACTCGGACAGCGAAAGCCCGCCCTTTTTGGGTAGCGGCCGCGTGAGTGCGAGCTCTGCCTCTTCTTTGGTCGGGAAGGTGCCGAGCGGCACGTACCGCTTGGTAAGCGGATCCTTTTTGCGCGCGCGCCACCGACCAGACGGAAGTTCTTCAAGTGCTCCGCTCATTCGCCTTCGCTTTCTAAAACCGAGAGCGCCTTTCGGCAGTCAGTCAGCACCAGCCCCGCCGCGCTCGTGGGTGAGCTGGCTATTTCGCCCAGCTTCACGATCGCATCGACCAGCGGAGCCTTGGCGGCGTGGACTCTGCGCTGGAGGTCCAAGTGATCGTCGCAGCCGCAGCGACGCGAGTCGATCAGGCGCGATGCGGCGCGGCTCGCGGGAAGTGGGGACGCGCGGTTCACTGGATCCACTTCCCGTCATCGAGCTTTGCAAACTCAGCATCGAGTAAAGGAGCCAGAGAGCCCGGCCTATCACCGGTGTCCGGAGACAGGAGCACCGCCGCAAGGTGCGCGCGAGCAGCGTTTTCGCAGCCGGCGACGCCTGCCTCGATGATTATCTGGCACATTGCCGAGATGAATGTGTTGATTACGTCGGCAGCGCTCTCGCCCAAAATGACGGCGTTCACGCGCTCCCAGATCTTCTTGTTTGGCTTGAACCCGCGCATCAGGTGCCGACCTTTTTGCCATCGAGCTGCAACTCGCCCGGACTTTCGGGAACCCAAGTGAATTCGCCGTCAGCTCCGACGGGGAAGTGTCCGCGGCAGGCAACGCAAAACGTGCCCGAGTAGAAGAAGGGATTCGCGGCGTAGGTCTCAGCAAGCGCCTGACCCATTGTGGTGACGGTGCCGCACTTGTCGTGGCGGTACGCGCGACACACGGGCCGCACGAAACCCTTCGCGCGCTCTTCATCCGAAAGCACGAGGTAGTTCTTCTGCATGCCATCGGCGCCGATGGTTGTGTCGAGGTCTTTGCGATCGCTGACTACGGACATTTAGAGAGCCCTCCGAACCCGCGCCAGCAGTTGCATCCGCATCTCTTCCCCGCTGTACGGCGCCATACAGCCCCGACCCGAAAGCACCCTGAACATCCCGACCTCAGGCTGCACCCCGCGAAACTTGCGGCACTCAGCCAACGCGCCGAGCTGCATCGCACGCGCGGCTCGAGCTTGCGTCAGCAGGTCGTCGGAGCCCCACACGTCTGCGTTGTGCAGCGACTTGTGCTGCTGCCAGGTGCCCCAAGCCCGATGAACGCGAACACCGTCGCGGTTCACGTAGGCGTCGCCCTGGTGCGGCAAGTACTCGGAGCGGGCGACGGCGGAGGAAAGCCCCGACTCCGCGATCGCCATCGTCACCAGCCGAGCGACACACTCGCGGTCGTGCTTGCACGCGGTGTCGACGGCTTCGGCGAACTCGTTAGCGTCTACCGGATCGACCTTCTTGGAGGCGTAGCGCGGGACCAGGGCGGCGATGCGGGCGGTGAGGGGTGGGGTATCACCCCGAGCAGCAGCAGAGAACGCGAGCGCGATGGCGACGCAGCCACCGATCACGAGCCAGCCGATGGTGTTTGCCGACACCCTCACACGGCACCCGCGATGCGTTCGAGCTGTCCACGCAGTTCACCGAGCTTCGCCGCAAGTGCAGTCTTTGCGATCCGCTCGGTGAGGCCCGACGCCTCGACGTCACCAAGGCGTGCAGTCCAAACGAGCGTTGGTCGATCGAATGAAGTCGACCAGGCGTTTTGAGTTTTCATTTCTTCGCATCCCTTTCAGCCAACGCATCGACGAACGACGCGAGAAACGCAGCGGCCGCATCGGGCCCTTTCGTGCGAACGATCTCCCGCAGCATCGACACCCAATCGCGCAGCGGGCCGAGATCGACTTGTCCCCGTTCGCGACGCCCGAGCGTGATCGGATGCGTATCAACGAGGGACGCCGTGCGCTCCTGCGTGATGTCGAGCTCATTGCGTGACTGGCGCAGCAAAGTCGTTGCGATGCGGTGACAAGAATCCGGGGCATCGGAATCAAGCGCGGGCGCTCTGTTGCGAATCACCCCCGTGGGTAGACTCTTCCCATGGTCACGAGAAAGATATTTCGGGCGCTCGTGTTGAAGCGGCGACGGAGAAGAAGAGGCGACTAGCGAAGGGGGGCTCGAGGACTTCATGAAAACCAGAAGAGTGAGAGAAACCGACTACGCCTGAAGATTTGAACGCACCGCTGGTCGCACTCGAATGCGCCAAGCGGGCTGCGAGAGCGCGATCCCAGCGGCGACACGCGCCCTGTATTCGCTGATCGCCATCACCTGAACCTCGACGCTCGGCCGCGCGACGTCGTACGCAACCCAGGCCTGCTCTTGGTAAGCCAAGTGCTGCTCGTGGAGCTGCGGCGAGCCGATGCGGGACGGGCGGAGGGTGGGCATTACGCGGCGCCTCGCAGAGGAGCGCCAGTTGCACGCTCTTCGCCTGTCACCAACCACTCAACGGAGCACTCCAGCGCCCTGGCGATCATCACCGCGGTTTCGGCGGATACGTGCGGCCGATTGCCGGTTTCGAGCCTACACAATTGACCCTGCGACAGGCCAATGCGGCGGCTAACATCCAACTGGCTCAGGCCGAGCGCGGTGCGGCGATCGAGACACCGCTTTCCGATTCCAGGAAAGCGAGGCTGTCGAGGCTTAGAGCGACGGGTGTCGACGCTAACGCTACCATTCAGCAATCCCGGAGACAGCCGCTTGACCCATTCCTGCTCCAACACTGCGCATTCGGTTTGGTCTTCTGTTTGCGCCAAAATGCGCAAGGTCACTCGGCCCGACATTCCGGCAATCCACGCGCGGACCGGTGCGGCTGCGGACGCCGATCGATGGCTATCCAGACGACGCGCAGGATTCGTGCTCTTCCCTACGTAACGTATCGGGCCGTCGTCCTCAGCGAGACCGTAGACGTAGTGAGTCACGCCGCCTCCGGATCCGGCGCAGAAGCCGGTTCGGCCAGTGGCTCCTCATCCCACCAAGCCGAAGCGATCCCGACCTTGGCCAGCGCGTTAGCTGTCTTTCGGCCCGGGGAGCGCTTCAGGTTGACCAACAGGCTGAGCACCGCCTGTGGGACGCCTGTCTCAGCCGCGAGCTCTTGCTGCGTCTTCTTCGACAGCACTTCCGACAGGGCTTGCGAGCCTCGTGTCTTTCGTACGGGTTGCACCCGGCCAAACTATAACGATTCGAATATATTGCAAGGATAATAAATGGGCAGCGGTAGCCTGCGCAAAGGGAACGCCACGAAATCATTCGGGATGCCGCGCGCGAAAAAAATCAAACAGGTGCCGCTCACTACTGGCGAGGGCGTACCTCCTGAAATGCAAGAACTCGCGCAGCGAGTTGATCGGGCAATGCGCCGGCGCAAGCCGCGAAAGTGGACGCAGGACGAGCTCATGGCGAAGTCCGGGGTCTCACAGCCAACGATCAGCAATCTGCTCAACGGAGCCGACCCCAAAGCCAGTACGGTTGCGCGCATCGCGCTGGCACTCGGCGTCTCTACCGACTGGATGCTGCTCGGCTCAGGTGACTCTATTCCCCTGCTACTACCACCAGTCGGCGCTCCCCAGATCCGGATCGCCGAGGGGAAGGACGAGTTGCCCGAAGCCCCGGAGAAGCCACCCGAGGCGCCGTCTGAACGCCCCACCGCTGCTGGCAAATCGAAACGGCGTGGGTGACGTAGGCGCGCGACCCGCGAGCCTCAAGAACGGCTCTCGGCTCGATGCCGCCCTCCACCACGTACACGCGGGCAACCCAGTTCGCTCCCGCCCCAGTAACGCTCGCCACGATCATTAAGCCTCCCAGCTACGCAACGCTCTAGCCACCGTGGCTATTCGGAACCCCTACGCCTAGGGGCGTCGGAGGGGTAGTCCATTCGCAGGGGGCTATGACATTGATCGTCGCTCTGTCGATTTTGCGCGCGTCGTAAGCATGCGTAACCGCTACGGCTTTCGCCGCTCTGGCTCGGGTTCGCTAATTCGAGCGAATAATTCGTCTTGTAATATATTCGACTTCGAATAATAGTGCCTCTCATGAACAGCGCAGCCCTCCCGCCCGCCCTGCTTCCGGCGGCCGCCAACGACGCCCGCCCCTTCCGCGCCGTCTACCAAACCCACGACGGCGCCCGCTCAGCCGCCCAGCGCGCCGCCCGCGCCGAGTCCCCGGTCAACCTGTGCGAGCGGGTGATCGACCTCGGTGGCATCGAAGTCTGGGCCGCCATCGACGGTGACGCCCGGTTCATCGTCGAGCTCGACACCATCGGCGGCGACATGATCGCCCGCCCGATCTCGCTGACCGAGGTCGCGCGACGCCAGCAAGCCCACCTGCGCAGCGAAGCCGCCGGGTACCTGGAAGAGGCGGCCCGGTGCACGGCTGAGGCGCTAAAGCGGCCCGAGACGAGCGCTGTCCGTCGCGAGCTCCTGCGGCGCGCGGTCGAGATGCGGGACTGGGCGCGGCGCACTGAGCTGAAGGTGATTCTGGGCACGGTGATCGACTGCGAGCTCACGTCGAGTGAGCGCGACTCGCGCGCGGAGGCGAGCCGATGAAGATCGCGATTAACACCTGCTACGGCGGTTTTAGCCTCTCGCCGGAGGCAACGCTGGAGCTTTGGAAGCGCGGCGGCCCAGTCGAGGCTACGCCGATCGACGAGTATTTCGGCGTCGACAAGGGCAAAAGCCCGGGTGAGCCGTGTGGGAAAAACGAATCACTCGCTCGGTGGCGTGAGTACCTCGCGTCGGATCGCAAGCGTTCATCTTTTGTCACGGTGTTCTCGCCAGACGAATCACTTGCGCTGTACGCGGGCCGCTTGAGCGGCGATGCGATGCGCGCCGATCCGATCCTGGTGAAGCTCATCGAGGAGATGGGCGACGCGGCGAACGGAGACTGTGCCGAGATCAAAATCGTCGATGTCCCGGATGGTGTCGATTGGGAGATCTCCGAATACGACGGACTCGAACACGTGGCCGAGAAACACAGGAGCTGGTCATGACCCACCACGAAGACTCACCGCCCGCCACTCCCTACCGCTCGGTCTTCGAGCGCGCCCAAGACATCTGCATGGCCGCACGCAAAGCCCGCGCGCGTCACGCCTACAACGTTTTCGGAGCCGCTGTTGAGGCCGAGCGCAAAGCCGCACTGGCCTGCCCGTATCAGGTTCACCACGGGCTCTACCAGGGCAAGGTCGAGGGGTTCGCCGAGTTCGCGGATGCGTTGGCCTGTTTCATCGACCACCTCGCAGATGGAGGCGGCTCGGCCTGGTACGCGCCGAAGCTGCTCGGCGAAAGCCACGATGACAAGTCGACCGGGCTGACCGACGACGAAAACGAAGCGGCCGAGCTGGCGCAGGCGGTCGGCTGATGGACAGCGAGACCGAACTGAAGCACTTGCGCGAAGCCGCGCGCTTGCTCTCGCTATGCGTCCGCATCGATTCCGGCGACGTGCCGGATCAAGAGCTGCTGACCTACTCGCTCGACCTGGCGAACTGGCTCGACGCCGAAGATAAGCGGCAGAAGGCGGGGGTGCTGTCATGAACGCCGCCCTGGAAATCCAACTCGACACGGCAGAGGACGTCACCGAAGCCTACGACGCGCTAGCCCGCAACCCAAGCATCGAAATGAAGGTCCGCGAGACCGGACTTGGCGCCACCATGGTACTGCTGTTTCAGCACGGTCAGCAGATCGCGGTCGGGCGTGGGCGTGGGCTGGTCAATGCGCTCGCGAACGCGCTGGAAGAGGTGGGGAGTGCGGGGGAGGAACCGAGATGAACGCATGGCAAGCAAAGGACGTAGTGGTCGCGCGCGAGATTCAGTTGCAACTGGTTCGCGTGCTGAAGAGTAGCGGATGCGATCATGCACAGTGCGCGACAGCCGCGATCGTAGCCGCAGCTCAGGTGTGCTCAGAATTCTCCGGCGAGCCGATGTCGGTCAGTTTGATGCACGTATCGAACGCTGCCAGCGCGATGTCAGAGGCCCAGGCGCAAGCCGAGGCAAAGACGAAGCTCGGAGGGCGACCGTCGTGATCTGCTCCTGTGGCCTCCAAGTCGAGTTCACGTCGGCAACTGCGGTCGGACCGATGCTCTCGGACTTCGCATACCTGTTCTTGGTGAACTGCAAACACTGCCACAGCACCAGGGCGGCATTGCTTTGGGAAGCGGCGGACGACGACGAGCAGCCGATCGCGGCGGAGTAGCGAAACACGTTTGCGGCAGCCTGGCTGGCGGTTTCCCAAACCCCATCCCGTTAGTCAGGCTGCCTCAAGCGCGCATCGCGCTAGATGGGAGAATTGATGTCCGATTTCAAAACGTATTGGGATTTCGAAGAAGCGGAACGTGCGGCGCTGACTCGCGAAGAGGTAGAGCGCTTCCTCGATGCTGAGCTCATGACGAAAGGCGTGCTCAAAGTCGCGCCGCTCGCACTCGACGAAGAGCCGCAGATCGATGATTTGGCCACAACCGCCTACTGCTGGGTCGACGGCTTCCCGAACGTCCTGTTCGCCACGTCGGAAGCCGCATCGGCGTTCGTGGCGCTCAAACCGACCCAGCTGGGCTCCGAGTATCTTTGCGGCGACTACCGTCAGTCGGTGAAATTCGCGAAGCTGCCCGAGGGCACCGACATCAATCAGGTCAGCGTCGCAACGCAAGACGAATTCATGCGGTGCCGGTCGAACCTCGAGAAGCGCGCCACTGTCCGATCCTCGAACAGCAAGCGGCGTGAGCAGTACGATAACGACACCAAGGCCCAAAGCAAGGTTCTGGCTGGCGTGTGGGAGGACTGGGCGCGCTGCCGCAACATCGATCAGGCCCACCGCCGCGTCGTCACTACGTTCCGCGACTACGTGAAGACGGCTGGCGATGAGCTGACCGCTGCACGCTTTCTCGTCAAGGTGTTCACGTTCGAACAGATCGACGAGGCGCGGAAGTGGCTCGGAGCTGACATTCCGGACGTAATCGCCGATAGCGAGTTCGCGGAAGTCGAGCCGGCGCCCACGAAGAAAGAGGCGCCCGAGGAGTTGTGTTTCTGATGACCAACCTCCTAACCCCAATCCTCGACGACCTCGATTACGAGATCGACGAGAAGCTCGACGAAACGATCAGCGCTATTCAGGGCATCGTTCGCCGCCAACGTGAGCTCCTCAACGCCCGTATCGCCCTGGCCCAAACCAACATCCTCGCTGAGTTCGCTGGCGTTGCCGCGGTCGCTGCTCCGCGCGTGTACCCGCGGGCGAAGAGCAAGGCGAAGAAACTGGGGAGGGCGCGGTGACACGCCGCAACCGAGAGCCCGTCCGCGTTGATTGCGCGGAGGTAAGGCGTGCCAAGTACCTCAACGTGCAGGCCATCCGCGAGTCGGATTTCGCGGTCACACCGGCCATCCTGCGCGCCCCATTCCCCCAGTCGAGTGCGGAGCTGCGGGCGGCTGCTGATCGCGCGCTGAAGGCGGAGCTCGAGGCGGCGGTTGCGGTTGCAGCGGCGATGGAGCCGAAGAAATGATCAAGTTCTTCAATACACCATGGGCCTCGGTCCCAATCATTTCGATCGACACCGAGTGCACCGGCAAACAACCGGGCAAGGACCGAGCGGTGTCGGTGGGGCTCTCCCGCTTCGAAAACGGCATCTGCGTCGGCACCTTTGAACAGTTCGTGAACCCGGGAATGCCGATCTCAGAAGAGGCGATCGGTGTCCACAAGATCACTGACGCAATGGTGGCGAGCGCGCCGACGATTCACGAGGTTTTCTCCATGCCCTCAGTCGTAGAACTGCTCGCTGGCGCGCAGCCGTGCGGCTACAACTCAGCCTTCGATCGGCACTTCGTCCCGCCGTTCGGTGATGACTGGACGTGGCCCTGGCTCGACGCGCTTGCGCTCGTCCGCAAACAGGACCGGTACGCGAAGGGCAACGGACGCCACAAGCTCGAAGCCGCGTGCGCGCGCCACGGTGTGACGCTACTCGAAGCGCACAGCGCTGGGGCCGATGCCCGGGCGGCGGGTGAGCTACTGATCAAACTCGGGCGCGAGCTGTTCCCGAAAGGCTACACGCTTGGTGATGCGCTCGGCTGGTGTCGACGCGCCGAGGCCGAAGAGTGGTTTCGGTTCAACGCGTGGCTTTCGGTACAGCCGCAGCGAGAGGCTGGCGCAGCGTGAGTGGCCGTCTCTACACGCGCAAGGAGTGCTCCTACTCCGATCTCAAGGGGGTACACATCACCGGCCTAAAGGAGATGCGCAAGTCGCCCAAGCACTACAAGCACCGGCTTGCCAAGCCACGAAAAATCACCAACGCGCTCGCGTTCGGCTCAGCCGCGCACGTGGCGGTTCTGGAGCCCGAACGCTTCATTCGAGACTACGCGATCTGGGAGAGCAAATACGATCATGGTGGCGCGCGACCGCGCAACGGAGGAGCGTGGGAGGAGTTCAAGAAGCTGAACGCTGGGCGCTCGATCATTCTCGATACCGAGTTCGACGAGGCGTGCGCGTTCAAGGATGCCGTGCGCCAAGACGCGGTGGCAATGCGCTACCTCGCAACTGGGCGCCCTGAGATCGCGATGACATGGAAGGACGCCGAGACAGGGGTCGATTGCGTGGGTCGAATCGATTGGGAGACAAAGGTCGACAGGCATCCCGCCGTGGTTGATCTCAAGTCGACGCGCGATGCTGGCGAAACCTGGTTTTCGCGTGACGTCGCGAAGCTCGACTATCACCTACAACTGGCGTTCTACGCGGACGGATATCAAGCCATCACTGGTAAGATGCCGCGCATGGTGGTGGTCGCGGTCGAGTCGGTCGAGCCGTACGACGCCGTGACCTACATCGTGCCTGAAGAGGTTCTCGAGATCGGCAGAGACGCTTATCGCGAGCTGCTGATCAAGTTCAAGCAGTGCACCGAGGCGGACGAGTGGCCCGGCCAGGGCGGCACCGAAGAGAAGATCTTGCAGCTGCCCAGCTGGGCAGTCCCGGAAGAAGAGAGCGACGACATGTCCGATCTGGACTGGAGCGAATCAGCATGAGCAACGATGAAAAACAGGTGAAGCGCCCGAGTAGCTGGGACGAGATGTTCCCGGGTCGGTTCCTGAAAGCGGGGCTATTCAAGGGCAAGGCCGTGACGCTCGAAATCAGCGACGTCACACTGGAGGAGCTGCCGAGCGACAAGGGACCGGATCAGACCCGCGGCGTGCTCTCTTTCAAGCAGACGCCGTTGCAGCTGGCGATCAATAAGACGAACGGCCTGTGCCTGCGCAAGATGTTTGGAACCAAGCCGGTCGAGTGGATCGGTAAGCGCGTTACTTTCGTGCCAGAGCTGGACAAGTTCGGCAAGGAGACGGTCGACGCGATCCGCATCCAAGGCAGCCCCGACATCGAGAGCGCGATCGATGTTGAGATCCGAATGCCGCGCAAGAAGCCGAAGAAGAGACGGCTCGTGGTGACGGGCAAGAACGCCAAGCCGGACGAGGCTCCACCGCCTGACTCTGCTCCGGACGCCGGACGTGAGCCTGACAACGACGCTCAGGAGCCGGCCACCGATCTCCAGCCGGACGAGGCCGCACAATGATCAGTGCAGTTGTAGCCGGCAATCTCGGCAAAGACGCCGAAGTGAAGAGCGTTGGCGGCCAGGATGTGTGCAGCTTCAGCGTCGCCAGCACGACGAAGGTCAAAGGCGAAGACAGCACCACATGGGTTCGCTGCTCAATGTGGGGATCGCGCGGAGCGAAACTGGCCGAGTACCTTACCAGGGGCAAAGCCGTATGTGTCTCGGGTGGGCTCACCACGCGGGAGTACGAGGGAAAGACTTACGTCGAGCTGCGCGTCGATGACGTGAAGCTGATGGGAGGCAACAAGGAATCAGGCGGCGGGTCCAGCGGCGGATCGGGTCGCGGAGGCAACTCGCGCGGAGGCAAGCAGTCGCCGCCGCCGTCGAGCGGCCAGAGCGGCGGTGGCGGTTACGACGATCACGATTACAGCGGTGACGATGACGACATTCCATTTATCGCGAACGTGAGCAGTGACTCACGCGAGCGCTGGTTCCGTTTCTGACCCAAAGACCCGCCTACACCCACCTCACCCCCACGGGGTGGGCGTTGCGACGTGTGGCCCCGAGCGTGCAGACCGATCGGGGCGACTTTCAACCAGGAGACATCGATGAAGTTCACAATCACATTCAAAGACCCGGACACAGTGAGCGACGCGATCCGCGACGCGGCGAAGCAAGAGGTCTCGCAAATCGTCGGACTGAAGTCCGAGCGCGAACGCGAAAACCTCATCGAAACTCGCTGCGAAGACATCACGGCAGTGACTGAGAAGTGGATCGAGTACGGCGAATACTTGCGGGTCGAGATCGATACTGAGGCGCAGACAGCCCGCATCTTGGAGCGCAAATGACCCCACCGAGAAGATCCGAAGCCCAGAACCTATCCGCCGCCCAAGAGCTCCACCACGACACCGAGCCACCGCCGCCGGTCGAGCCGAAGAAGCTCACGCCGATGGCCGAGGCCGTGAAGCTGGCTGGAGCGATTTCAAAGATCGACAAGCACGAGGCCGACTACATCAGCAACGCCCGAGTCCGCTACCAGGCCGAGCGTGACGCATTGCTCGCGACGGCGAGTGGCAAGGCAAAGAAGATTTTGGCGGCCGCTGCGGTCGAGGAGCCGGAAGCATGAAACTCCGCACCGTTATCGAATCTCCCTTCGGCCGCAACGTCGACGGATCCAAGTGCACCCCCGAGCAGTACGCGCGCAACGTCCGCTACCTGAACCGGGCACTCCTCGACTCGATCAGAAGAGGCGACGAAGCCCCGTACGCATCGCATCGGTTCTACCCGGGCCTACTCGATGACACGAACCAAACCGATCGCGAACTCGGCATGGCGTGCGGGCTGGTGTGGTCGGAGGCTGCGCAGCGTGTCGCGGTGTACCAGGACCACGGCATCACCGAGGGCATGCAGAAGGCGCTCGTTCAGCACCGCGAGCGTGGCATTGAGATCGTTTATCGGAGCATCGGCGCCGAACTGGAGCTCCCCTAATGCCCGGCCGCCGCACCAAAGCCGTCATGGACGAACGCGAGCGCTACCTCGAAATCGTCGGGGTCACCCCGGCTGCGTTTGAGGCCATCGTCGCGGTCGTCTGCTACGAGCTCCACGAGGGAAAGCCCGCGCCACCGGGTGAGATCCGGCGCGCGCTGAAGGTTCACGATCTGCCACTGTCCGAGCTCACCAAGGGGCTTTGGCTCACGGCAGATGGCGCGCAGAACGGCCCGAAGCTGCTCACGGCGCGGGACAGGGCGTGGCGGATGGTTGGGGTGCAGCGGCCGAAGCGGGTGGCGGCATGAGCAAAGCCCGCGTCCTGTTGGCCGATCCAGCCTGGAAATTCGGCGATGCCCTTCCCGGCAAAACCCGAGGCGCCAGCAAACAATACCGCACGCTCTCGGTCTCCGACATCGCGCGTTTCCCGCTGCCCGAACTCGCTGACAGCGCAGTGCTGTTCCTGTGGCGAGTGGCGGCGATGCAGGAAGAGGCGTTGTTCGTCTGCCGCGCGTGGGGATTCAAGCCGAAGACCGAGATCATTTGGCGCAAGCTCACACGGACCGGAAAAGAGCACTTCGGCATGGGTCGTCTAGTGCGCGCGAGCCACGAGACCTGCTTGGTGGCCACGCGCGGAAAGCCTCCAATCAGATCGCATTCTGTTCGCTCGGTCTTTGCTGCCCCAGTACAGGAGCACTCGCGCAAGCCGGACGAGTTCTACGAGCTGATCGAAGGCCTGTGTCCCGGACCATATGCCGAGCTGTTCGCGCGCCGCGTGCGGGCAGGCTGGGCGCAGTTCGGTGACCAGTTGCCGCAGGCTGCAGAGTGATTCACGGGTTCGAGAAGAGCTGACCAACCACGTAAAGGCCGCGCTGGTTCGCGGGAGGAAGAAAACGAAATGAATCTTGAAGTCGAATGCCGAACAGCAGCTGAAGCCGCCGCCGCAATCCGCGACGGGGATATACCGCTCTTGGTTGCGAGCATGCGCTTGGAGGTAAGCGTCAGCGCGCGCATTAAATGCATGGCTGGAGTCGTCACGCTGGTTGCGCTCGGAGGCGCACAGATCCGCGCCGAGTCGTGGGGGACCAGCACGCTCAACGCCGAGTCGTGGGGGACCAGCACGCTCAACGCCGAGTCGCGGGAGACCAGCACGCTCAACGCCGAGTCGCGGGAGACCAGCACGCTCAACGCC
>Ga0164307_10000017_pt1 | contig 66588 bp, 54 predicted proteins | sample Whisoiple_243_MG_FD_110214 | JGI IMG/M metagenome (GOLD analysis project Ga0164307, IMG submission 110214) | Soil microbial communities amended with fresh organic matter from upstate New York, USA - Whitman soil sample_243_MG | ecosystem: Environmental > Terrestrial > Soil > Unclassified >...
ACCGGGACCTCGTAGGTCTTGCCGGTGCGGTTGTCGGTAATCGTTAGTGTTTCCTTCGCCATGGATCGCTTCGCTTCTCGCTTAGGAATGAGGGGGGACCCGCCCGTCCGGCGGCTCCGAGGGCCGCACAGTACGCCGATTTTTGGGCCCAACCGTCAGCTTTTGGCATGTGTGGGTTATGCTTTCGTCGGTAGGGTTCAGTTTCGGAAAGAAGGCCGCCTCGCTCGCGGTCCTGGCCACTCTTGCCGGCTGTAACGGTCCGAGCCCGTTCGACTCCAAAGACCCGGCGGCCTCTCGGCTCAAGCCGGAAAATGGCGGAATAGTTGCAGATCCGAACGACTTTTCGCGGGTCCCTGTGCCTCCGGCGGATGGGCCGCAGCTCGCTCCAATCGCGATGACCGTGGCCGTGATGCGAAAACCCGACCCGAAGGCCGAGGCGCTCGGCTACCTGCGCATCGGAGCCCGGGTGGCTCGATCCGAGAAACCGATCGCCAACGAGGGGTGTCCGGAGGGCTGGTACGCGATTCGACCGGCCGGTTTCGTGTGCGCGGGGCCGTACGCGACGCTCAAGCTCGATCACCCGCTTGCTCGGGCCATCCAAGTCGAGCCCGACCGCAGCAAGCCGATGCCGTACAAGTACGCGTTCTTACGTTCGATCGCGCCGAACTACATGCGCATTCCGAGCAAGGCCGAGCAGTTCCAATACGAAATGCGCCTCGAACGACATTTGCGCAACTGGAACAAGTTGCGCACCAAATGGGACGCGCTCGACGTGGGCGCCAATGACGTTCCGCTCAACGAAAGCGGAGTCGCGATCGGTGCGATTCCGGAGCAAGCGAAGCCCATGGACCAAAACGTCCGCTTCGGTGGCAACGGCGATGATCATGTTCCGTGGTGGCTGCAGGGTGAACGGCGCATCCCGAACATCTCGAGCTTCAAGGCGCCGAGCTTTGCGGTGATCGCCGATCGCTTGAAGCGACACGCCGGCGTGTCACTGATCGGCACATTCGTGGCTGGCCCCGAAGCTCAGGACCGACGCTTCGCCATTTCGACGGACGCGCGCCTGATCCCCGCCGACAAACTCAAGGCCGAGTCGGGCTCGCCCTTCCACGGGGTCGACATTCGAGCGGTGGGGTTGCCGGTGGCCTTCGCCCAAAAGGACGGCACGAACTATTACGACTTCGCCGGTAGTGCGCCGGTGCGCGGCGATGCGCTGGCCGGGCGCGAGTTCGTCCCGCTGAACGGCAATATCAAGGAATACAACGGAGATCGTTTCGTTCAAGCCCGCTCCGGTCGCTGGTTGAAGAGCGCTGAGCTGCGCACCGCGGCGAAGTCCAGCCGTTTGCCGGCGTGGGCGAACCGCAAAGCGAAGTGGATCGAGATCTCGATCGTCAATCAGACGCTCGTGCTGTGGGAGGGCGACGTCCCGGTGTACGCGACGTTGGTCTCGACGGGTCGCGACGGCATGGGTGATCCGCAGAAGACGCTGAGCACGCCGACCGGCACCTTTCGCGTCTACCAAAAGCACATCACGACCACGATGGACTCGAGTGTGGCCGATCACGAGTTCGAACTGCGTGACGTGCCGTGGGTGATGTACTTCAAGAGCGGCTACGCGTTGCACGCGGCGTATTGGCACGACGACTTCGGTCACGTGCGCTCGCACGGCTGCGTGAACATGTCGCCCATCGACGCGCGCCGCACGTTCCTCTGGTCCGCGCCGGACGTGCCCGAGCATTGGCACGCCGCGTACGTGGGCGATGGCCAGGAACAGGGCACGATCGTGTACATTCACGCGTAGGAACGCGCCGTCCGCGCTACGAGAACGTGAGCGAGAAGACGCGCCGCGCGCCCACAGCGCTGCGCCCGATCGTTCACCTTCGGTAGCGGAACGCGCGTGGAACACCGCGATCCAGCAAGGTGCGTGGCGGGAGCGCGAGCGCCCCCTTCACTCCTTCACTGGATCGTGAAGCTCTTGCTGACGGTGACCGGATCGCCGGAGAAGGGGGGGACTTTGGCGGAGCGGAAGATGCGTGCGACGCAGCCGCCGACTTCGGTGCCCGCGAGATCCCCCGCGACGCTCGTCGCCGTGGCGCGACCGCTGGGCGCGAATGTGACCGATACTTTGCCGGAGCCAGTGGGGCCGTCGGCGGTCTTGCAGCTCGCGGCGCTCGCCGCTGCAGCGCTGAGCGCCGCGACTGCTGCATTCTTGTCGAAGGCGGCGCCTTCAGCGGGGGCAGGTGCTTCCGCTGGTTTCGCCGCAGCTGCAGTTTCGGCAGGTTTTGTGGCTGCGGCGGCTGCCGCCGGGGTCGCAGCGGCCGCGGCTGCCGGCGCCGCGGGCGTTGCCGGTGCCGCAGCGGTGCTCGGTTTCACGCTCGCGGCGGGCGCAGCGCTCGGGGCACTCGCGGCGGGTGCGGCGGGTGCGGCGCTCGGCGCGCTGCCCGCGCTTGCCGCGGCGCTCGCGCTCGCGCTCGCCGCAGGTTCGGCGCTGGCGGAAGGGGCGTTGCTCGCGGCGGGCGCTTCGGAACTCGGCTCGGCCGACGCTCGGGCTTGAGTGGTGGCACTTGGCGTTGCGGTCGCCGCCTCGTTCGCTGGCTGCTGTTGTTTCTTCATCATGAAGAAGGCGACGCCTGCGACCGCCGCGATCGCCAGAAATCCGACCAACAACACCATGCCTCCGCGACCCTTGCTGGGCGCGTCGGCCGTTTCCAGCGAATCGCCCAGGCGCACCGGTGGTGCGACGGCGGACACCGGTTTCGTGAAATCGGGAGCGGCCATCGCGTTCAGGCCTGCGCCGCCCAAATTCATCAGCGAGTCAGGCGCGCTCTCGCCGAAAAGCGCTTCACTTGCTTCTCGTTCGCGCTCCTTCGCCTTCACCTGGCTGGCTTTTTGATCGGGTTTGGTCAGCGCGTCGAGGGAGAACAGGACCGAGCTTTCGTTGCGCGCGCCGGTCAGCTTTTGCCCGCGATCATCACTCGCGCCGAGGTCGAGCGAGACGTCACCCTCGCTGCCAGCCGCTGCGACTTGGCCGAAGAGATCGACCGCGCCGCCGCGCTTCTCGGCGCGCCGTGCAGCCGTCGGCTTTTCGATGACGGGTTCTGGTTCTGCGGTGGGCTTCGGCGCGGCTTCGGCAGGCGCGGCAACTGCTGCAGTAGGAGGAACCGAGGGTTGGCTCGCTGCGATCGCGGCGGCAACCTCCGGATCATCGAGCGGCGAGCGCACGACCAGGGTCGCTTCATCCTCAGCGACGGGGTTGAAGCCTGGAGCGGGTGCAACGGCAGCCGTGCGTGGCGCGACGTTTTTGGCGCGGAACGCGGCCGCGAGCTCGGGCACGTCGAACGGCGACACCCAATCTGCCATGCCGTCTTTCCAGACCAAGGTTTCCTGGTCGAGCTTGCCGGCGCCGTACAGCTCCACGATCTGAGCGATCGTGTGCGTTTCTTGGCGGTCGTCGGCGAAGCCGACGATGTACATGACCTCGGTGGGCGCTGCGCTGGCTTTACCTTGAGCAGCCTTGGCCATCGCGCCACTGGTTTCACGCTTGTTCGCGGCCGACGGCTGCGGCGCGTGAGCGGCAGGTTTCGGCGCAGCGTCGGCGCTCGTGTCGAAGGCCGTGCCGTCAACGACGATGTTCGTCCCGCAGTGCTTGCAGGTGATGCGGACTTTTTTCCCGCGAACTTTCTCGTCCGGAACCGCATATTTCGCCGGACAGCCGGTGCAGGTCACATTCATCGCTTACGTCCAACGCCCGCAAATGTGGCGGCTAGGGTCACCCAAACGCCAGAATTACCACGGCTTTTTCGCCTTGCCTATGGCCGAATCTAGGCCTCTTTCACGAATCGCCGCGGATCCAGGCCGGCACGCCAGCCAAAACGCTGACAGACTCTGCCCCGGGCATGTCGATCGGTCATCTGTTACGTGCGGCAGGGGCGACGCTGCGCATCAGCGTTCCAACGCTGTTCGACGCGCTCTCGGGCAAGCTGACGCCCGAGCTCTGCGATACCCGCCTCGATTGGTGGTCGAAGCGCTTACTCACTCAGGCCGAGGTCTCGCTCCAGAGCAGCGGCGTCGAGCACGCGCACGGAGGGCGAGCCTTCGTGGTGATGTCGAATCATCAGTCTTTGTACGACATCCCGGCGCTGTACCAGACCTTGCCGCTCCGCTTGCGAATGGTGGCTAAGGCCGAGTTGTTTCGGATCCCGATCTGGGCGCAGGCGATGCGGGCTGCGGGTTTCATCGAGCTCGACCGCTCGGCGCGCGAGCGCGCCATCGAGAGTCTGGAGCGTGCCAAGGTGGCGCTCGCTCGCGGTACCAGCATTTGGATCGCGCCGGAGGGGACGCGCAGTCGCGATGGCTCGCTCGGGCAGTTCAAGCTCGGTGGCTTTCACCTCGCAGTGGGCGCAGGCGCGCCGATCTTGCCGGTCAGCATCGCCGGCACGCGTGCGATTTTACCCGCCAAAGGCGCGCGCGTCGTTCCGGGCGCGAGCGTGCGCGTCACGGTTCACCCCGCGATCGAACCGGCGACGTACGGCAGCGAGGTGAACGACGAGCTGGTGCACGCCGTCAGGAGTTCGATCGAGAGCGCGATCTGATTTCAAATCTTGCACCAGACGCGGACCACGACCGTATCCTTGACGGTCCATGGCGTGACATCCACGCGATCGACCTGCGCCATGTTTTGGGCGGGCAGACGCTGAAGCAGGTGCGCTTCGACGAAGCGTCGTCGTTGGCTGTCGGAGGCCAGACTCGCGACGTCTGCGCCTTGCACGACGAACGTGAGCATCTCGAAAATCGTCGGTGTGACGCTGATCGGTGAAGGAACATCACCGGCGACGGCCGCGCGATTCGCGGCTTTTGCGCTGGGCGCGCGACTCGGCGTCTTGGCCGCTGGCGCGCGACTCGGTGCCTTGGCTTTTGGCGCGCCGCTCGGCGTCTTTGCCGTTGGCGTTGCGCTCGGTGTGGTAGCGCCTGGCGCGTTCGAGATGCGATCGCCATAGCCGAGCGTGGCGAGTCGGGCGCGCGCCGGGCGCGCCGCGCCTTCGATCAGGGCTAGCGTTTCGCGGCCGGCGGGCCCCTCGACGACCGACACTTCCGGTCCGTCGTCATCGACCCGAGGTGCCGGCTCACGGAACACGAGCTCTTCGGCGATCGCCGCCATCGTCTCGTGACCCGCGGGGCTGTACGTGACTTGTAGCTCGGGCTGAGAGGTCTCAGCGGGGCGAGGGCGACTGCTACGGGGGATCTTGCTCTTGCGAGAAACGCGTGCGCTCAAAACCCGATGAGCGTTGCACGGCCCGTCGTGTAGGTGCCACGGGTGGCATTGACCACCCGTGAAATTCGCTGTTTTTTGGGGAACCGGTCAGGGAAGCTCGGAGCGACCCATCAAGAACAGGTCGACGTTGCGCGCGGCTTTGCGGCCTTCTGCGATGGCCCAGACCACGAGCGATTGTCCGCGTTGACAGTCACCCGCGGCAAACACGCCGGGCACACTAGTCATGAACTGTGGATCGACCTCGACGTTGCCGCGGCGATCGAGCTTCAGTTCTAGATCGGTGACGATGCCGGGATGCTCGGGATGGACGAAGCCCATGGCCAAGAGCACGAGATCGGCGGGCAGCTCGAACTCGCTACCCGCGACACGCTCGAAGCGACCGCCTTTGAACTCCACGCGCACGCAGTGGAGCTTTTCGACCTTGCCGTTGCCGCTGATGCGCTCGGTGGATACGCTCCAATCACGCTTTCCGCCCTCTTCGTGGGACGACGAGGTACGCAGCTGCAGCGGCCAAAGCGGCCAGGGCGTCGAAGCCGCGCGCTCATCCGGCGGTCGCGGCATGATCTCGAAGCTCGTGACGCTGAGGGCGCCCTGACGATGGGAGGTCCCGATGCAGTCGCTACCCGTGTCACCGCCGCCGATCACGATCACGTGCTTGCCGGTGGCCAGAATGGCTTCGGAGTCCGGCACTGGCAGGCCCGCCACGCGGCGGTTCTGCTGCGTCAGGAAATCCATAGCGAAGTGAGTGCCCGGCAGATCGCGGCCGGGTACCTCGAGATCGCGCGCCTTGCGCGAGCCGATTGCGAGCACCGTGGCGTCGAAGTTCTTCTTCAGATCGTGCGCGGTCACGTCGCGACCGACGTCGACTCCGGTCTTGAAGACGACGCCCTCAGCCGTCATCTGGGTGACGCGGCGGTCGACCAGCGACTTTTCCATCTTGAAATCGGGGATGCCGTACGTGAGGAGCCCCCCGATGCGATCGTCGCGCTCGAACAGCGTGACGTCGTGCCCGGCGCGCGCCAACTGCTGCGCTGCCGCCATGCCCGCCGGACCGGAGCCGATCACGGCGACCTTCTTACCGGTGCGGGTCTTGGCGAGCACGGGTTTGACCAAGCCTTCGTCGAACGCGCGATCGGCGATCGAGCGCTCGATCAGCTTGATGCTCACGGGCTCTTCGTTGATCCCGAGCACGCACGCCGCCTCGCACGGCGCCGGACACACGCGACCAGTGAACTCCGGGAAGTTGTTGGTCGCGTGGAGCGACGCAATCGCGAGCTCCGGCTTGTTCTTGTAGGCGTGGTCGTTCCAGTCCGGGATCAAGTTGCCGAGCGGGCAACCGGTATTGCAGAAGGGGATGCCGCAATCCATACAGCGCGCGCCCTGCAGAGAGAGCGTCTCCTGCACGATGGGTAGCTCGAACTCGCGATAGTCTTTGACGCGCTCGCGTGCGGGCCGTTTCGACGGGTCGACCCGCTCAATCTCAAGAAAACCAGTGATTTTTCCCACGACTTTTCACTCTCGACTATAAGTCTTCAGCAACACGATCAAGCGTTCATTCGGCGTTGGCGCCGGGCTGTAGCACGGGCAGGCTGGGGCTCGAGCTGGCCTTTTCGCGCTTGGCCAGCTCGGCGAGCACGCGCCGATATTCGGTTGGGACGACCTTCACGAAGCGGGCTTGTGCGGTTTCCCAATTGGCGAGCAGCTCGGCCGCCTTGGGGCTGCCGGTCCGGGCGTGATGCTCTTCGAGCAGCTTGGCCACGAACAGCGCGTCCTCCGGAGCGAGCGCTTCGAGTTCGACCATGCCCATGTTGCAGCGCTGTCTGAAGTCGGAGCTCTCGTCCAAGACGTAGGCGATGCCGCCGCTCATGCCGGCAGCGAAGTTCCGTCCGGTGCGACCGAGCACCACGACGTGCCCGCCGGTCATGTACTCGCAGCCGTGGTCACCCACGCCTTCGACGATTGCCGTGGCACCGCTGTTGCGCACCGCAAAGCGTTCACCACCGCGGCCGTTGAAGAAGGCTCGTCCGCTGGTCGCGCCGTAGAGCGCCGTGTTGCCGACGATCACGTTTTGTTCGGCTGCGAAGTTCGCGCCGCGCGCTGGACGGATCGCGAGGATGCCGCCCGACATGCCCTTGCCGACATAGTCGTTGGCTTCACCCTCCAAGCTGAGGGTCATGCCGCGCGTGACCCAGGCGCCGAAAGCCTGGCCTGCCGAGCCGGTAAAGCGCAAATCGATCGTGCCTTCCGGCAAGCCCTCCTGGCCGAAGCGACGTGCGACTTCACCTGCCACCATGCCGCCGATCGTGCGGTGAGCATTGCGGACAGGAATATCGACGCGCGTGGGCTCGCGCCGTTCGAGCGCGGGCTTGAGGCGCTCGATCAGGGTCACGTCGAGCGTGGCGCTCAAGCCGTGGTCTTGCTCGATGCTCTTGCTGACTTCGACGCCGGGCTTTGCGGCTGCGGGCAGCAGCACGTCCGAGAAGTCGAGCTTGGACGCCTTCCAGTGGTTGATGTTGCTCCGGGTCCGAACGCGATCGATCTGCCCGACCATCTCCTTGATGGTGCGGAAGCCGAGCGAAGCCATGAGCTCGCGTGCCTCTTCGGCCACGTAGAACATGAAACGCACGACGTGTTCCGGCTGCCCGCTGAACTTCGCGCGCAAGACCGGATCTTGCGTGGCGATGCCGACCGGACAGGTATTGAGGTGGCACTTGCGCATCATGATGCAGCCGGTTGCCACGAGCGGGGCGGTCGCGAAGCCAAACTCTTCGGCGCCCAAGAGCGCCGCGAACACCACGTCGCGGCCGGTGCGCATCTGTCCGTCCGCCTGCAAGAATACGCGGCTGCGCAAGTCGTTCTTCACCAGGACCTGGTGCGTTTCGGCCAAGCCGAGCTCCCAGGGGACGCCCGCGTGTTTGATCGACGTCAAGGGCGAGGCACCCGTGCCACCGTCGTGGCCGGCGATCAGGATCACGTCGGCGTGAGCCTTGGCGACGCCCGCCGCGACGGTGCCGACGCCCGCCTCGGCCACCAGCTTGACACTGATGCGTGCGCGCGGATTGACCATCTTCAGGTCGAAGATCAGCTGCGCCAGGTCTTCGATCGAGTAGATGTCGTGATGCGGAGGAGGGGAGATCAGCGTCACGCCCGGCGTGGAGTGACGGGTCTTGGCGATGATCGCGTCCACCTTGTGACCGGGTAGCTCGCCGCCTTCACCCGGCTTGGCGCCTTGCGCGACCTTGATCTGCAGCTCGTCACAATTGACCAAGTAGTAGGTGGTTACGCCGAAACGCCCGGAGGCCACCTGCTTGATCGAGCTTCGCCGCGAATCACCATTCGGATCGCGCTGATAGCGCTCGTCGCGTTCGCCGCCTTCACCCGTGTTGCTCTTGCCGCCAATGCGGTTCATCGCGATGGCGAGCGTTTCGTGGGCTTCACCGCTGATCGAGCCGAAGCTCATCGCGCCGGTTGCGAAGCGCTTCACGATCTCGCTCGCGGGCTCGACCTCGCTCAGCGGGATCGGCTTGTCGGTCTCGACCAACTCCCACAACCCGCGCAGAGTGATGGGACCGCTCGTCGTGAGCTGCGAGTTGATCAGCTCCGCGTACTCCTTGTAGCTCTTGACGTCTTCCATGCGCACCGCGCGCTGCAATGCCGCAACGGTGCCGGGGTTCCACAAGTGACGTTCGCCCTGCGCGCGATAGGCGTAGTTGCCGCCGATGTCGAGCATCGGCGAGGCTTCGGTCATCTTCGGGTAGCTGCGCTCGTGGCGGAGCCGGCACTCTTCCGCCAGCACGTCGATGTCGATGCCGGAGATGCGCGAAGCGGTGCCCGTGAAGTACGTATCGACGACTTCCGGCGAGAGCCCGATGGCTTCGAAGATCTGGGCACCTTGGTAGCTCTGCAGCGTGCTGATGCCCATCTTGCTCATGACCTTGAGCAAGCCCTTGTTGATCGACTTGATGTACTTGGCTTGAGCGACCTCCGGATCCTTGAGGTTCGGGAAGGTGCCTTCGCGCACCATTTGGCTGACGGTTTCGAGCGCCAGGTAGGGGTTGATCGCGCCGGCGCCGTATCCGAGGAGCAGCGCAAAGTGGTGCACCTCACGTGCGTCACCTGCTTCGACGATGATGCCGATCTTCACGCGCGTGCCGTTGCGCATCAGGTGGTGATGCACCGCGCCGGTCGCGAGCAAGCTCGGCACGGGGGCCATGCCCTCGTTCGAACCGCGATCGCTCAGGATTACCAAGCTGTGTCCGTCGAGCACGGCTTGCGATGCCTGGCGACAGATCTCGTCGAGCGCGGACTTCAGTCCTTCGCCGCCTTCTTCGACGGGATAGAGCATCGGGATGGTCGGCGGCTGACGAACTTGCTGCAAGTGCGTTTCACGCAGCTTGGCCAGGTCCATGTTGGTCAGGATCGGATGCGGCAGTTCCAACATCTGCGCCTGATCCGGCAACTCGAACAGGATATTGCCTTCGCCCCCGATGTACGCCTTGAGGCTCATCACGAGCTCTTCGCGGATCGGGTCGATCGCGGGGTTGGTCACCTGCGCAAAGTGCTGCTTGAAGTAGTTGAACAACAGCTGCGGGCGATCGCTGAGCACCGCGAGCGGCGTGTCCGTACCCATCGAGCCGCGGGGCTCGTCGCCGTTCTGGGCCATCGGCGCCATCAAGAAGCCGAGATCTTCTTGCGTGTAGCCGAAGGTCTTTTGGCGCTGAACGAGCGACGCATACTCGCGCCGCGTGGCGCTGGGCGGCGAAGCGTCGATGTCCGCGAGCGAGATCTTGTTCTCGCGCAGCCACTTGCCGTACGGGCGCGCCTTACAGACGGCGTCCTTGATTTCTTCGTCCTCGACGATGCGACCGAGCTCGGTATCGACCAGGAACATACGCCCGGGCTCGAGCCGCCCTTTGCGCAGGACGTTCTCCGGTGCGAACTCCAAGACGCCCGTCTCGGACGCGAGCACGACCAAGCCATCCTTCGTGACGGTGTAACGCGCAGGACGCAGACCGTTGCGATCGAGCATGCCACCGATGCGCTTGCCGTCGGTGAACGCCAAGGCCGCAGGGCCGTCCCACGGTTCGACCAGGCACGAGTGATACTCGTAGAACTCGCGCTTGTGCTCGGGCATCAGCTCGTCGTTCTGCCAGGCTTCCGGCACGAGCATCATCATCACGTGCGGCAAGCTACGGCCTGCGTGCAGGAGCAGCTCGGTCACGTTGTCGAGCGTCGCGGAATCGCTCCCGCCGGGGGTGATCGTCGGCAAAATGTGGCGCACGTCTTCGCCGAAGATTTCGCCGTCGAACAGCTGTTCGCGTGCGGCCATCCACGCGGCGTTTCCGCGTACGGTGTTGATCTCACCGTTGTGGGCGAGCGTGCGGAACGGCTGGGCGAGCTCCCAGGTCGGGAAAGTATTGGTGCTGAAGCGCTGATGCACCATGGCCAGGGCGCTCACCATCCGCTCGTCCTTGAGTTCGACGTAGAACTCCGCGAGCTGCTCGGCCAAGAGCAGGCCTTTGTAGATGATGGTGCGGCTCGACAAGCTCGGGATGTAAAACGAGCCTTTGCCTGCGAGGTTGGTCTCGCGCACCGTACGCTCCGCCCATTTACGGATCACGAACAGCTTGCGCTCGAAGGTCGCTTCGTCTTCACAAGTCGAACCAATGAACACTTGGCGGATCACGGGCGCGCTTTCGCGCGCGGCGGGACCGAGCACGCTCTCGTTCACTTTGACGTCGCGCCAACCGATCAATCGCTGACCGGTGCCGAAGATCTTGTCTTCCAAGATCTGCTGACAGCGCCTGCGCTCTTTCTTGTCGCGAGGCAGGAATACACAGCCTGCACCGTAGGTTCCTGCTTCGGGCAGATCGATGTCTGCTTCGTCGCACGCGTGACGAAAGAACGCGTCCGGGATTTGTAGGATGATGCCTGCGCCGTCACCCGTGAGCGGATCGCAGCCCGTCGCGCCGCGATGCACGAGGTTGAGCAGAATATCGATGCCCTTCTTGACGATATCGTGCGACGCCTCACCCTTGATGTTGGCAACGAAACCAACGCCGCACGCGTCGTGTTCGAATTTCGGGTCGTAGAGTCCAGAGCGAGGCGGAAGTGTCATTTCTGTGGCTCGATGTCGGAGAGTGAGTTGAAAGGTGGGGGGCCCACCTTGGGGCGCACTAAGGGTCTTGGTCTCTGAAGGGCCGGATGGTGCCGGCCGAGGCGGAGTATATGGCGATCAAGCGGCCGGGACAGGCGAAGCAGCGCTAATTTTCTGCCATAAATTAACGCGCTGCGCAACGGGTCGTGCGGCCGGCAAGCTGAAGGCAGCTCACGAAATCTACACGACTTTTCCTGGTTACGTAGCCGACGTCTGTAGCTGCGTTTTAACGAATTTTCAAGTCCATGGCGGCCGGCTAATCGTTTTGTTGGTCGTCGGGCCGCTCTCGCGCCGAATGGCGGTGCCCGTGACAGGCCGCGACGAATCCACATTGGGCCTTCCGGCAAGCGGCTTCTGCAATGCCTGGCCACACGTGATGAAAGCGCGCCTCTACGAGACGCGTGCCGAGCTCGAAGAAGTCGAAGTCGGTTGGCGTCTGCCAATCCGGCTCGTTGTCGTCGGCCAAGAGGTGCACGAGACCGGTGCGAATGCGGTCGCTCCCATAGTGGCGCCGGGCAGCTTCGCGATAGGCGGCGAGCTGAAAGGAATAGCGATCCTCGTCGCCGCCGCGCGAGCGCTTGTAGTCGATGACGTCGATACTACCGTCGGCGCGCTCGATCACGAGATCGAGCGTGGCCTTGAGCACGATGGTCGCGGAGAGCAGCTCCGGATCCGGCGCGTCGGTTCTGGGCCGAAGGGCGAACAGTTCGAGTTGGCCTGGCGCGACGCGCCGACCGCGCGTGCGCGCGGGCTGATTGGTTGCAGGCGCTTCGGGTGGCGCGTTGCGGAACGGGATGCCGAGCGAGAGCTCGCGGCGAATGCGCGAGCCATCCAGCCGTACCGAGCGGGCATAGTTGCCAGCGAGAAATTGGGCGATGCCGCGCGCGGTGCCGGCGCTGGACTCGGCCTCGGGATCCAAACCTTCGCGTGCGAGCGCGTCCAAAATTTCGACGGGTTCGATCGGGGTGCCCCAGCGTTCGCTCGGAAACGCCTCCAAAACGCGGTGCGCTGCGCTGCCGAGCGCGCGTGGATCTTCACCGTTCGAGGTGGAGACACGCGCTCCGGCGCGCGGCTCGGCGATGGCAAAGAGGTGCGCCAGCTCGAAGCGTCGCGCGCAGATTGCAAAATCCGACAAGGCGGTCACGCCGATCGTGGCTAGTGTGACGCGCGGACGTGCAGGTCTGGGCGGTGGCGGCGCGGGCAACGTGTCGCTCGGCGTTGCGCTGAACGGGGGCTCGGCAAAGAGGTCGTGCGCGGCGACGCGCGCGACTCCGCTGATTTCGTCGAGCCGCGCTTGCGCGCCGACGATGGACGCGGCGAGCGAGTCCGCGCGTAGCTTGCCCTCGGGCAGCACGATGGCCAAATGGCTGCGCGCTCGGGTCAGCGCGACGTAAGAGAGCCGCTGCCGTTCGGCGCGCGCTCGCGCGAGGGAATCCTCCGTTGCGCGGCGCGAATGCGGCGTGGCCAGGCTGCCCGCGTCGGTCATGTGGCGAATCACCAACGAGGTTTCGGTGTCGCCGCGCAAGAGTCCAATCGGCGCCGAGTTCGGGCGCTCCCAGGAACCCGTATCGAGCACGATCACGGTGGGGAAGGCGAGCCCCTTGCTGCCGTGGATGGTCAATAGCCGCACGGCGTCGTCTTCATCGGAAAAGACCGCGGCCTCTGCTTCGTCGGTCTCATTGGCGATCTGCCGCTGCAGCCAGCGCACGAAGCTTTGCAGGCTCCCGCCTTGGCGCGCGGCGATCTCCAACAATCGCTCGACGTTCCCGAAGCGAGTGCGTCCACGTGGGAGCAGGGAATAGAGTGCTTCCAATTCGAAGCGCTCGGCGATCAAAGAGAGCGCGTCGCGCGGCGAAAGGCGCGGAGCGATTTGCCCAATTTCCAGCAAGCGCTCCTGGAGCGTATTCAGCTTGTCGTGCTCGCGCTCGTCGCTGAGGCGGCTGGCGTGCCAATCGCGGACCGGATCCAGTCCGCGACGTGGGGTGCACAGCTCTGCCAAGGCGCGATCACTGAGTCCGCCGAGGGGACCGCGCGCCAGCACCGCCAACGCGTGGCGATCCCCAGGATTGATCTGCAGGCGCAGAGCGGCAAACAGATCACGCACCTCAGGGGTTGCATACAGCGCGCGGCCCGCAACCACGAACGGCACATTGAGTCGATCGAGGGCGAGTTCGAGCAGCGGCAAGGTCGCTCTGCGGCGCGCCAGTAGCGCGATGTCCTTGAAGCTCGTCCCCGCGCGCGCCACCCGCGCACACAGCCCAGCTGCGACCAGTGCGCTGCGCAGCGCGCCCTCGGCTTGCCGCACCAATGCGGGCGCTGAGGGATCCGTCGGCGCAGAACCGTCATCTTCGACGATGGTTACCGTACCGCTGGGCGCGCCTTCGGCGCTCGCGGGTAGCACCAGAGCTTCGGCTGGCGTGTAACGGATCTCGAACGCGCGCTCCGGACGTTCGCAGAAGTCCGCGCTCGCGATCACGTTGACGGCGTCGATGATCGCGCGGGAGGATCGATAGTTCGCGGTCAGGGTGTGAAAGTCAGCTACCGGCTGTGCGCTCGGCAACACCCCGGAGAGCTCGAGGCGCTCTGCCGCGGGCGCGCCGGCCAATTCCGCGGCGAGCTGCGCAAAAACCGACACCTCGGCGCCGCGGAACGCGTAGATTGACTGCTTGCGATCGCCGACGACGACCAATCCGCGCGGCAGGATATCTTGCGGGGCCGGAACGTGCCCCGGCTTTCGGCGATCGATCGAAGCTGGGCGTTCGCGAAGCAGCAGCAAGAGATCACGCTGCACACGGCTGGTGTCCTGAAACTCGTCGACCAGCAGGACCTCGGTCTTTTGGCTAGCGCTCTTGGCCAGGCTCGGTTGATCCCTGAGCCCATCGCGTGCCAGCCGCAACACGTCACCGAAACCGAGCGTTCCCTCGCTGCGGCGTCGCTCGAGCAGCGTGCGTTGAATCATCGCCAGGACTTCGCTCGCGCCGCGCGCGTCGGCGTCGAGCTCTGCTGCACGCTCGGCGTGCTCGACCAGTGACTCCAAACGTTCGCGTTTCGTCGCGCCTGTGAGCCCATCCAGGAACTGCTGCCAATTCGGCCAAAACGGCAAGTTTTGCAGCGATTTGCTGGCACGCACGGCGGCCAGGTCCAAAACTGCCGGTCTGAGCGCGACCAGATCGCCGGCCTCGAGCGCGTTCAGCGCCGCTCGCGCCGGGTCGGTCAACGGCGAAGGTTCCGCGTGCGCGATGCTCTGGCACAGCGCGCGCAGCGACGCGAGCTGTCGCTGCGCATCAGCCACGTGGTTGCCCGTGGCGAGCGCTTCCGCGGGGAGGCCTTCTTCGTCCAGGCGTCCCAGCAGGACGGTGATTTCGTTGCGCGCGCGATCGAGGCCGTAGCAGGCGTCCAAAAGTCGAGAAGTCGCCGTCGACAGCGGGCCTTGTAGGGCTTGGTCGAGCACGTCGTCGATGCTGCGCTCGGCGTCGGTGAAGGCCTGCTCTTCGTCGAGGATGGTGAAATTCGGCGACAGGCCGAGTTCCAACGCGTGCCGGCGCAGGATGCTCGTGGCCAAGCCATGCAGCGTATCGATCGTGGCGCGCGGCAGTTCTTCGAGCACGCGCTGCGCGCGCGTGCAAAGATCTTTTTCCGAGAGGCCACGTTCGATTGCGAGCGCGCTCAGTGAGTCCTTGGCGTGCTGGCCGGGATCGGCGAGAAAGCTCAGCCGCTGTTCGAGTCGTTCCCGGATTTCGGCGGCAGCGGCGCGCGAGAACGTCGTGGCCACGATGCGATCGGTCGGGACCTGCCGTTCGTCTTCACTCAGCCCGAGCGCAAATCCGAGGTAAATTCCGGTCAAAAGCTGAGTCTTGCCGGTGCCGGCGCTGGCGGCGATGACGGCGTTTCGTTCGAGGCCGGGCAAACTCATTCGTTCGCCTCGTGGGGTGCCGAAAGTGGGCGCCGACAGAGATCTCGAGCGTCACAACGGGTGCAAGAGCTCGGCAGCGCCGGCCGCGCCGGGACGCGCCCCGCGCGCAAGAGCGCGATCAGCTGCTCCGTGCGCAGCAGCTTGTCTGCGATGCCCTGGGCGGCGGGATCGCTGTTCTCGACCGCTGCCTTCCACTCTGGCTTGCGACGCTGCAAGCTCAAGTAGCCCGAGCTGACTTGGGCCGCGCGGTACTCGTCGGCTACTTTGCGAGCATAAATCCAGGGTTGCAGGAGTTGCTCCCCGTGCTCGCCGGTGAGCCGTACGCTGCCGGTCTTGTAGTCGACGATGCGCACGTTGCTGCTGTCGCTGTTGCAATCGATGCGATCGATGCGCCCGGACACGAAATAGTCACCCACCGCGAGTGGCGCCCAGTCCTCGCCAACGCCGAACGCGCGTTCCGCCTCGGAAAACCAGATGCCGTCGCTGTTGGCGAACGACCAGCGGAGTAGTGCCGCGACGTCCTCGAGCGCGGCGCGCAGCGCCGCGCCGCGCAGATTGCTGCTGCTCTGGCCGCGCAAGAAAGCCTCGGCGCGCGCGAACGCCTCGCGCTCGAGCTCCTGCAAGTCGGCCGTGGCGAAGCTCGAGCGCGTGCCACTCAGCGCGATCGCGAGCGCCTCGTGGATCAAGCTGCCGCGTTCGCGTGCGCTCAGACCATCGCCAATGGTGTCATCCTGGCTCGCGCGTAGGACCAAACCGGAAAATCCCAAAAAGCCGCAGCGCGCGTAGCGTTCCAAAGCGGTCAACGCGATGGGTCGTGTGGCGTCGCCGCCGACCCATGGCTCCAGAGATCCGGCAATGCCGTTCTCGGAATCGAGTGCTGTGTCCGGATCGGCGTAGAATTCTTGGCGGCGCAGTTCGAGAGCCGCGCGCGTTCGCACCTCGGCGCTGGGCGCAGCCATGGCCAGCACGCGTCCGGCTTTGGCGTCGAGTGGCGAGGCCGGTTCGACGCGGCGGTCATCCGCATTCAGGCTCATGACCAGCCGGCTCGCGCCGCTCCCACCGCGCGCGTCGCGCTTGGCCCAGGTGACGATCGAATGCCGCGCTCGAGACAGCGCGCTCGCTAGGGCGAGCCGCGTGAACGCCGCGCGCTGGCTGGCGGTCCGCGGACGCCGCGCTTCGGGGAGTTGCTCCAGCAAATCGGCCTCCAGCACGCTGTCCGAGCTCGCGCTCTGCCAATCGAGGGTGGACGATGCGGCGCGACAGACAATCAACAGATCCCAGTCGAGCCCCGCGACCGCTGCGGGCCCCGCGATGCGCAACGTGCCGGCGCGGCCAGCCCCCTGAGTGGGCCCGACGGTGGCGAGCGCAACCGCGAACTCCTCGTGAAACTCCCGAAGCGACAAGCGTTCGTCGGCCAGACTCAAGAGTTCGGCCGCGCCCACCACGCGCTCGAGCGCCACGTCGATTGCTCGTCCGGCGCGTGCGTTTTGGCCGAGCGCTGCGAGCGGCGCATGGTGGAGCGCTTCCGCGTAGCGAATCGCCTGGGTCAAGCCGCGGCGCGACGCCGTGAGCAGACCGAGCTCGGCAAATAGCTGGCGGGCACGCTCGCGAAACGAGCGCCGCGTGTTCGGTTCGCGCAAGCGTTCCACGCGGGCAAGCAGGCTCGAGAGCGCGACCCGAGCCGCGCGAATGTTCGCTAACTCGCGTTCGCGTTTGGGGTCACAGCGTCGTTGCTCCGTGTCCAACGCCGCGAGCAGCTCACGTCCCGTGCGATCGACGCGTACGGGCAAGCGCGCAATGACGTCGATGAAGTTCGTCGAATAGCGAGGGTACTCGTCACCGAGCAACGCTTTCAGTTCGAGGTCGGGGACGCGCAGGATGTCGACCAGCGAATCGCGCAGCAGCGGGCCTTGCGCCAAACGCAGCAATTCGAGCGCAGCGTGCGCCTCGGGTGCGGAGCTCGTGGCTCGTCCCCAGGCTTCGCTATAGGGCAATTGCGCGGCCGTGAGCTCGGCTCGTAGCGGTTCGAGGAACGCTTCCGCCGCGTCCACCGGGACGATCGCGATGCGGTCGAGTGCAACACCTCGCGAAAGCGCGTCGAGCACCGAACGGGCCACCGCGCGTGCCTCGCTGGCTTCATGCGCGGCTTCGATCACTTGTGGAGCGCGCGCCCCGCCGCGCGCTTCGACGAACGACAGCTCTGGATGATCGAGCGCCTCGGCCCAGCGCTGCTCGAGGCTGGCGGCAAGCTGCTCTGCAGCCGTGTGCAGCGAGGCGCCGAGAAAGCTGGGCACGGTCGGGAACTCGATCACGACGCCGCCGCCCCCGGCGGCGCGGAGCTTGTCGTGGAGGGCCTCGAGCAGGGCGAGATCGCCGTTTTCCCATTGCGTCAGCCCGCGCACGCGCACGCGCGCGACATCGACCAGCTCCGGAATCGACACGCGCGGCAACGCGCGCGCGGCACGCCAGCTGCTCTCGCGATGGTCGCGCAGCCGTTGCTCGCTCAACTTTGCGTTCGTCTGCTCGAACGCAGCACGCAGCAAACCGCCGCGTGCTCCGATGACACGCGCCAAGTCGACGGATTGCGTGCCGGCGCGTCGCAACTGGCCGAGCGCGTCGTCGATGGCGAACGCCAACGCTGCCGGTTGCGCCTGCAGCGCTTTGCGCGCGAGCAAGCGCGTCGTCTCGGGCGCGGTTTCGCGAACCGTGGGCTCGGCGGCCTCGCAGAGCAACGACGCCAGCTCTCGCAAGCTGAGCACACGCGTCCCGCGAGCCGCCTCGTATTCGGCGTGGCGCTCGCTCGGCACCAGGACGAGTTCTGCGGGAGTCTGCGGCGGGCGTTTCACTGCCCGTGCGAGTACTGGCGGGCGCCTACTCCGTCAAGGTGAGCCTGACATTGTCAGTCAGCGTGAGTCGCGCTCAGTGCGATTTGCGCTTTTCGGCCTCGTCGCGTGAGCCCTCGACCGCCTTGGCCGCCGCAAAGCGCACCTCGGGCACGACGAGCGAATCCGGCACGGGGAGATCGGGGACGATCAACAGCTCGAGCGCGACTTGCGTGCTCGAGTCATCGAGCTTCTTCAGACGCCAAGTTGCGTCTAGGCGCTTCACGTTGCCTTTGATCATGTGCCCGGTGAGCACCTCGCCGCCGTCGACTTGCTTGATGGGGTCGAAGCGCACCACGGCCCAAACATTGGCGGCGCCTTTGAGAATCGGCACCTGCAAGTAGACGTCGGTCTTGTCACCCGAGCGGCCGACAATTTGCGACTTCTCGAAGCGAGCCATGAACTTCGCGTAGTTCTTGAAGTCTTGCACCACCGAACGCACGAGCTCCTCGGGCGCGTCCACGTTCACTCGCGCGGCGCCCGCGTTCATGTCCGAGTACGGGGTCTTGACGTTGAAGCGGGTAACCTCGCGCCACTTTTGCAGTTCCGGGCCGGCGGCAGGTGCGGCTACGGCGGAAACGGTGCTCAGCAGCAAGCTCCCGAGCAGGGCGAGCGCGCTCGTCCGACTCATGCTGCGAAGCGAAGCGAGAATACCGACCGAACCAGAAGCTCTTGAGTTTTTCATGCTGCGTCTCGCGGGTCTTGACACTTACTCTTACTGCTGGGGCCCGCCGAAGTTTCCCTCGGCGGATTGAGCGAGCCTCAGTCAGTTCACCAATCTTCGTTGCATCGCGCGTGCCGCCCAGGGTACCCCCGAGGTCAGGGCGAGAAACGCGCGCTTCGAGCCCGATTTGCCAACAGACTACGCCCGGTTACCGATCGCCGGCTGACGCGCAGACGCCTCACTGGCGCAAAAACCACCACAGTCAGCGAACGGCCGTTTACGGTGCTTCTTCAACAGGAGCCATGGTGCACGTTCCCGAAAACTGCACCCCCTTATCCATGAAAATCTCCGGCGAATGCAGTGTGCCCGAAACTCGGGCCGGCACGTACAGCTCGATCGCCCGCGCGGCGCGCACGTTCCCTTGCACGACCCCACCTTTGATAATGACCGTGGCCACGTCGATTTGCGCGTCTACATCGGCGCCGTCGCCGATGACCAGGGTGTCCGAGCTGCGAATCTCGCCGCGGAAGCTGCCGTCGATGCGGACTCGACCTTCGAACTGCAATTTTCCTTCGAAATACGTGCCCCGGCCGAGCAGAGCGGTGATTTCGGTCGCGGGAAGGGAAGCCGGCATGGGGCCACCATAGCCAAAAAAAAGCGACGAGAGTAAGGTCCTCGCAGTACGCGTGGCGCTTCGGTTGAATTATTGGGCTTGTTGGGCGGCATTTATCTGCAGCACGCTGGCCGCTGTCCGCCCGCTCCAGGCGCAATCCGCCCGCGTGCGCGAAACACCGCGCGGGGTGAGTGGAGCGAGTCCGGAAGGCATCCAGCCGACCAACCTGCCTTGGCACGACAGCTACTTGTACTGGGATCACGCCACCACCGCTGCCACCCTTGGCGTGGGCCAGGACTATCAGACGCGCAATCCGCTGTACGAGATGACGATCGGCTTTCGTCCGCGCTACTACCTGCTCGAAAACGAGCAATCGAGCATCAGCGTGCGCGGCGATCTCGGCGTGGTGACCGAGCGCACGAACAGTGACACGACCAGCAAAGAGGGTGAGTGGTCGGCGACCGACTTCGAGTTCTGGGGCTCGTTTTCGCGCAAGGTCCGCGAGAGCAAAGGTGATCTGACGGAGCTTGCGATCCGCATCCCGCGCTTGCTCTTGCCCACCTCCAAAGTGAGCTACGACAGCGGCAAGATCTTGGGCTTGGGCGTGCGTATCGGCGCGCGTGAGGAGATTGTGCTGGCGGGCCGAGGAGCGACGTGGTTCCCCAGCATCGAGCTGCTCGGCAAGATCGATTACGGTTACCAATTCAGCAACAGCCGTGTGCCCGTCAACGGCTCGCTCGAACGCATTCGCATGGGAATCGACGGGCGTTCGATCGTCTCGGATCAACTGGGCGGCGCGACTTTGGCTCAGCACGCAGCCGCGTTCGGCATCGCGTCATGGTTGCACGTTCATCAGCGCCTGAACTGGATCACCACTTTCGAGCTGCGTTCCGCCTGGAAGTACCCAGTCGATCACGACGTGCAGATCTGCGGGGTGGTCCTCACGGGCTGCACGAAAGCAGGCGGCATCGACGATCCGCAAACGCGCACGGCGCTCACTTATTTTCAGAGCGAGGTTTGGGGTCGACTAACCGATACACTGGAGCTGACCTTCGGCTATGCGAATTTGGCCACGCAACTGGCGCCGGATGGCCGGCGGCGCAGCATGTTTTACAGTCCGGACGCGCGCTTCTATCTGACGCTCAACGTGTATCTCGATCATCTCTACGTGAATCTCGCGCGGGGTAAGCAACAAAGCGCCAGCGCCGCGAACGAGCCGCGCAACCCCTGAACGTGTCACTTCGCCGTTCGTCGCTCGTGCTCTGTGCATGTTTGGCTGGCTCGAGCTGGACAACGCGGGTGCGTGCCACGGAACCTGCGCGAGCGACGCGCGAGTATCGGGTCGAGTTCGAGGCCGAGCGCGTCCAGGTCGAAGCCGATCTCGGCTCGCTCGAATTGGACGGCAACGTGCGCGTGCAGGCGCAGCGCTATCGCTTGATGAGCCAACACCTGCAACTGCGGCGCGGTCCGCGTGGCGTCGAAGCGGAAGGTACGGCCGACGTCGCGTTCTGCACTTGTGTCGAGCCACCGATCCGTTTGCGGGTGTCGCACGCCACGTTGGCGCCGCCGACCGACGCTTTGTTCACGAATCCCCGGCTCGAAGTCGGCGGAGTACCGGTTCTTTGGTTGCCCGCGCTGTGGCTGCGAGCTCCGACGCGCCTGGGCCTAACCCTGCCGAAAATCGCTTACCGCGGTGAGGACGGCTTCTTTGCGGGGGCAGGGGCCTATCTGCCGCTCAAGGTCGAGGAGGGGCGAGTCACGCGTAGCCTCACCCTCGGCGCCGGCGCTTACCTGCTCAAGGGCGCTCGCTTGGAGGCGGAGCTCGACACCGAGGCAAGCACTTCGCGGGTTGCTTGGGACCACGTCCAACAGTCGGCACTCGAGGTCGACGCGCACGGCAGTGCGGCGCTCTCGGAGGCGACCTTTGCGTATCGCGTGGACGCGCTGCGGGGAGCGCGGGCAACGAGCGTTTCCTCGTCACTCGAGGTCAGCGCGCGGCGTATGGATCGCGCGCGAATCAGCGTGTCCCGCGTCGACCAACTGGCACTCGGTTTCGGGGTTCGCGCCGACGCACCGCGCGGCGGAGCCATGGGCGACCTGGGCGCGATCGGCCCCGAGCTCTATCTCGGCTCGGCGCGCGGGCTCGGTGACAGCGTGAGCTACGACGTGTTCGCGCTCTCGCGCACCACGGCCACGAGCGGCAGTCATAGCCAAACCGAGCTGTTTCAGCGCGGCACGCTGAGCGCCAAGCTTCGCCCGGGCCCGCTCGGGGTCGACCTGACCGCGGCCGAGGCGGGCGATTTGCAGCTCGACGAATATCGCAGCGAGGGGCTCGTTAGGGGCGGTCTGCAAGCTCGGGTTGGGCTGCCCTTGTTGCGCCAGTTCGGCTCAGTGGCGCACTTCATGGAGCCGTTGCTCGTCGCTCGTGGTCTGGTCGACGCGCGGCCTCGCGGTTCACGACTCAACGACGAGCGAACCTTGCTCACGGCGGCGGGGATCGATAGCTCGCTCGGTCAGCGGGCCTCGCGGCAAGCGCTCGCCCTGACGGTGCGCGGGGGCGCCCTCTCGTACGACGGCGATGTCCAAGCGGTGGGCGTCGCGCGCGTGAGCGCAGATGCGCGTTGGGTAGGCGTCGCGCAGTCGCTGGCCGCGTTGAGTCAAACTCCGTCTTGGGTGTCCCTGTCACGCGCGCGCTTCGGCAAGCGAGAGGATCTGCATCTCTTGTTGCGCGCCGATGGCGCGAGTCAGGGCTCTCCCGGGCGCGCAAGAGTGTTGTTCGACGAGAGCTGGTTCGACCCCGCACGGCCGTTTCTGGATCGCAACGGTTGGAGCGCGGGTTCCGAGCTTTCGGTGCCGTGGACTCGCGCGTTCAGTACGACCGCCTCGGTCGACTATGATCTCACGAGTCGCGAACTGCTCGCGACCTGGGGAGGATTCGGGTACCGCCATCCTTGTGGCTGTTTGGCCGTGGCTGGCTTCGTGGGCCACCGGGTCGGTCGGGGAGGCTTCGACGCCTGGTTGGGGTTCGATCTCGCACCTTGAAGGTGCGGCGCCTGCCTCTGACGCCTCTTCGCGCGCTTTTTTGGCTTGGCGTTCGCCGCTCCCGGGCGATTCTAGTAACCTCCGTAGCATCGTGCCGGATAGCGAAAAGCCCACGTCGCCCAGCGCTGCGCAAGGATCGCTTCAGGGCTCGACGATCGTCGTCGCAGAAGATGATCGAATCACCCGTGAGCTCCTCGCCGGAATGCTCCGCAAGCACGGCTTCGTCGTCGAGACCGTGCCTGATGGTCAGGTGGCCGTGGAGCGCGTCGCCAAGGGCGGGGTCGACCTCGTACTGCTCGACATCTTGATGCCTCGGTTGTCTGGGCTGGAGGCATGCCGGTTGTTGAAGGGCATGACCAGCGATACGTTTTTGCCGGTCCTGCTCGTCACCGTCAAAACCGACAGCGCGAGCCGCGTGGAAGGGCTCAAGATCGGCGCGGACGATTACGTGTGCAAGCCCTTCGACGAAGCCGAGCTGCTCGCGCGTGTCGAGGCCATGCTGCGCATCAAGCGGCTCCACGACCACGTGGTCGAAGCGCGTGCGCGGTTGGAGCAGCTCAGTCTGCACGACGACCTCACCGGTCTGTACAACTACCGCTACCTGCACTCGCGGCTGAACGAGGAGTTCAAGCGCGCGGAGCGCTATCACGACCCGCTTTCGTGCTTGGTCGTCGATATCGATCGCCTTCAGGCGCACAATGACGCAGGCGGGCGAGAAGCTGGCGACCGCGTGATCTGCTTCGTGGCCGACACGATTCGCCGCTCCGTTCGAGAGGTCGACGTCGTGGCTCGTTTCGGCGGGGACGAATTCTTGGTGGTGTTGCCGAGCACTCACTTTGCCGGCTCGGTCACGGTCGCGGAGCGCATTTTCCAGGATGCGAACCAGCTCCTCGAGGGCTGGCAACAGCGTTCACCGTTGCCGGTGGCGCTCTCGTTGGGCGTGGCGTTGTTTCCGTCTCGCGATGTCCGGACCAAGGACGCGCTGCTCCGCGGCGCTGACGCGGCGCTTCACGCGGCCAAACGCGATGGCGGGAACAGAATTTGCGTGTATCAACAACAAGGGCACATGTACACGCCAGTGAGCGCTGCAAGTCACACACAAATGGAGGCCCGCGTCGGGCGTCCGCGCCTGGAGGGGCCGGGTCGACGGGTGGACGGGCCGAGCGCACCGGGGGTGAACCCGCCGGCCGCAGCACCGGCCGCGTCCGCTCAAGCGGGCGTCACCCCTGAGCGCACGGTTCCTCGGAGGAAACCCGAGTGACGCTGTCCGCGCGGCCACGCTCAGGAGAGATCGGTCAGGTCAAGCTCGAGGAAGCCCCCCCTCGCGTACTCGTGGTCGACGACGAACCCACGCTGCGTCGCACGCTCGCGCGGCTCTTGAATAGTCGCAACATGACCGTGCTCACGGCGGACGACGGAGCGCAGGCGATCGATTTGTTGGGTCGCGAGCAGGTGGACGTACTGCTGGTCGATTTGATGATGCCCAAGGTCGGTGGGCTCGAGTTACTCGATCACGTTCGCTCGTCCCACGCGGGCGTCGAAGTGATCATGATGACCGCGTTCGGTGATGTCGAGACCGCGGTCAAGGCCGTTCGCGCGGGCGCCTATCACTTCCTGACCAAACCGTTCCGCTCGAACGACGAGGTCGTGCTCACCGTCACCAAAGCCGCGGAGCGTCGAAGGCTCGTCGACCGCGCGCTGTTGCTCGAGAAGCGGCTCGAGCAGATGGAAAAGTTCGGCGAATTGATCGGCAATTCGCCCGCCATGCAAGAGGTGTATCGGCTCGCCATCGGCGTCGCGCCGACCTCTTCGACGGTGCTGATTTTGGGCGAAAGCGGCACGGGCAAGGAGCTCACCGCGCGCGCGATTCACGGCCATTCGCCGCGCGTCAATGCTCCGTTCGTCGCCGTCAATTGCTCGGCGATTCCGGTCGATTTGGTGGAGAGCGAGCTCTTCGGGCACGTGCGCGGCGCGTTTACCGGCGCCACCGCCACGCGCGCGGGCCTGTTCGAGTCCGCCGATCGCGGCACGCTGTTTCTCGATGAAGTGGGCGATCTGCCGCCCTTGGCTCAGGTCAAGTTGCTGCGCGCTCTGCAAGAGGGCGAGGTCAAGCGTGTCGGCTCGAACGAGACGCGCATCGTCGATGTGCGCGTGGTCGCCGCCACGAACGTGGATCTGAGAAGTCGCATCAGCGCTGGCCGATTTCGCGAGGACCTTTATTATCGTTTGAACGTCGTCCCCATTTCGCTGCCGGCACTCCGTGAGCGGCGCGAAGACATTCCGTTGCTCGCGTATCACTTTCTACAAAAGTACGCGTCGCGCTCGAGCAGCCAGGTGAAGAAGATTTCTCCCGAGGCGATGCGCCTGTTGTCGTCGCATCACTGGCAGGGCAACGTGCGCGAGCTCGAAAACGCCATCGAGCACGCGGTGGTCTTTTGCCGGGACGACACGATGACCCCAGCGGAGCTCCCCTTCGGGCGCCCCAGCAACGGCGCTCCGTCCGATCCGGCACATGCGTCCGGTCCGGATCAGGCCGCAAGCAATCTGTCGAGCCTGCCTTACAAGGAGGCCAAGGATCGCTCGCTGGAAGCCTTCGAAAAGTCCTATTTCGAAGGACTTTTGTCGCGCTGCCAGGGCAACGTCTCGGAGGCCGCGCGCCAAGCGGGGCTGGACCGGTCGAATTTTCGACGCGCGGTGAAGCGAGCTGGCGTAAGAGTCCGCGACGACGAATGACGCGCTTCGCGATCCCCAACGGGGGAACCTTTTTCCGGGTTTTCGGCCGGACGAGTCCGCGCGGTGCCGGCATGCTTGCCTGGGGCGTGCTCGGCCTGGTCGGTTTTGTACGCACCGCACACGCGCAGGATTCCACCGAGGCGCTCAACGCGGCGGCGAATGCGATGCCGAAATCGGTGCAAACAGCGCCGCGGCCACGCGCGCTCAGCCTGAAGCGCTGCTTGGAGCTGGCAGTCCTGAACTACCCGAAGGTCCAAGAGGCGCGCGCGCGCCTGGCGCAAAAGAACGCCCAGCTCGATCAAGCGTACGCCTCGCCGTACAGCGACTTCACCATGACCGGTGGCATCGGCCCCGCACCGACGGTGCGCGGCACCGCGGTGTACAGCCCGGATACGGACAAGGCGCTGACCAGCACCATGAGCGCCGCTTGGCAACTCAACGTCAGCGGCGCGATTCCGCTCTGGACCTTCGGCAAGATCACGAACCTGTGGGACGCAGCCAAGCAGCAAGTGCGGGTCGGCGAGTTCGAGATCAAAAAGGAGCAAAACGACGTCAAAGTGAGCGTGCGCCGCGCGTACTACGGCGTGCAACTCGCGCGCGACGCGCATGCCTTGGTGCGTGAAGCCTTGAATCGTATCGACGCGTACGTGGGCAGGCTCGAAAAGAAGATCAAAGACGGCGACGGTGACGACATCGATCTGCTCAAGATCAAAATGTATCGCGCCGACCTGGAGGTGCGGGAGAGCGAAGCCATGCGCCAAGAAGCGATTGCACTCGCCGGCCTTCGCTTCCTCACCGGGGGCGGACCCGACGCAGACGTGATGGACGCCCCGCTGCACCAAAACAGTCACCGACTCGGTCCGATCTCGCGCTACCTGTCGGCCGCGCGCTTGTATCGCCCCGAGGTAAACATGGCCCGCGCCGGCGTCTTGGCGCGCGAAGCGCAAGCGCGCATCGAGCGCGCCAAGTTCTTCCCGGATTTGGCCATCGGCCTGAATTTCGGCTACTCCGCGGCGCCGCAAGTCGAAGATCAGAAGAACCCCTTCGTCAAAGACAGCGCCAACTACCTCAGCTACGGCGCCGGGTTGGTCTTCCGCTACAAGCTGGATTTCTTGCCCCAATCCGCGCGGCTCGCCCAAGCCAACGCGCAGCTCGAAGAGCAGCGCGCGACGGAACGCTACGCACTCGGCGGAGTCGGAACCGAAGTCGAAGTCGCCTTCCGCGAAGCCGAAGACGCCGCCCGCCGCCTCGACGCTTACGGGCGAGCCGCGTCGTACGCCAAACAGTGGCTGGTCCAAATCCAAGAAGGCATCGACGTTGGCACCTACGACGACCAAGACGTCGTAGATCCCGCCCGCGAATACGCCACCAAGCGATTCCTGCAGATGAACGCCACGTTCGACTACAACGTCGCGCTCGCCAAACTCGCCCAGGCCTGCGGCTGGGACTTCGTGACCGGCGACGACGAGTAGACCGACGCTCCAGGAAGCTCCAGCAATCGGGAGAGGGGGCGCTCGCGTTCCAGCCGCGCACCTCGCAACGCGCATGGTTGCCGGCGCGGGCCATTGCGACGTGCGAGCTCCCTGTGACGCCAACGCCTAGAACCCCGGCGTCTCGCGCTTCGCGACTCGCCGAGAATAACGCGCGCCTGCGAGGTGCGTGGCTGGAACGCGAGCGCCCCCAAACCTACTCGCTGCATTGGGCGCTGCGGCGAGTGGCAAGGGGGATGGGCGCCAGCGTGGGGGCGCGAGCGAGCTATCAGTCGTCGTCGCCGGAGTCGCTGTCCGAGTCTGAGTCGGAGTCAGAGTCCGAATCTTCCATCTCCGAGTCGAGATAGAGATCGGAGTCGTCGTCGCGGGCGGTGGCGGCGGCCACGATGGCGGAGGTGGGCTTTTCGGGCTTCTCCGGCTTTTCTTCGCCTGGGTTCGGGGGAGAAGACGAGCGCGACTTGGTGGCGTCGTGCTCTTCGATCTTCTTCTCGATGCTGAGCAGCGCGTTCATGATCGACTCGCTGGTCATCGAGACGATCACGGGCAGTTGACCCTTGAGCGCCTCGTAATACCGCTGACGTTCGGTCGAGTGAATGATCGCCGGTGGATGACCGGCGCGCATCAACAGCACGTTCATCAGCAGGCGCGAGACCTTGCCGCTGTCTTGCGGGAAGGGGAACACGCGCAGCAAATCGTAGTGCACGCGAGCGGCGATGCGGATCGGGCTCTTCAGCTTCTTCGGCTCGGGGCCGTTCAGCCAGTCGATCACCTGACGGGCCTTGTACGCAATCTTGTCGGGCGCGGCGTATTCGTGGAAGTACAGCCGGTGTTGCGGAATGTCCTTCCGGTACTTGACCGTTTTGACGTCGCCTTCCTCCGGGTGGAGGATGCAGTAGATCTTCTTGATGGTGTCGACGTTGATCGGGACGCGCTTCTTCTCGGAGAGTTCGCGCACGTAGTCGATCGCTTGGCGATGACGACGGATCTCATCACACACGGGCTGTAGGCCAGAGTCGGCCACGACGCTCATGCTCGGATCGATTGCGGTCTTCAGCTCCTGGAAGGTGTAGACGACGCCTTCCAGCGCGCTGTCGTGATAGACCCACGACATCTCGAAGCTTTCGCGGTATTCGCGCTGAAACTGCTCGTCCATGCCGTTCAAGCGCTCGTTGATGAGCGCCCAACGCTCTTCAATCGAGAGGGCGGGGGCAGGCGGAGGCTGAGGCGGGGCTGCGGCGGGTGCTGGCGCGTGGACGGCCGCCGGCCTCGGTGGATCCTGCGCAATCTCGGCGGGCAGGCGCACGCCCAGCAGGCGCTGGTTTTCTTCGTGACGCCGGGTCGTGCCGGACTGATTGGGGATGGTATCGGGACGGTACTGGCGAGTGGTGACACCGCGACCGATGCCGTCACCCCGCTGCGCGCGCTTGCTGGCGCGGGCGACCTTGCCCTCCAGAGCCCGACGAGCGGCCTCGCGTTCGGCACGAATGCGCTCGCGCTCCGCTTCCTTCGCCTTGCGATACGCTTCACGCTCGGCGTCCTTGGCCTTCTTCTCTTCGTCCTTGAGGCGCTTGGCTTCCTCGCGAGCCGCGTCGCGCTCGGCGATCTTTTGCAGGCGCTCGGCTTCCTTTTCGCGGCGGATGCGCTCGCGCTCGGCTTCTTTAGCGGCTAGAGCGGCGGCCCGGGCGGCTTTTTGCTCGGCTTCTTTGCGCGCCTTTTCCTTCTCTCGCTCTTTGAGCTCGAGGGCTTTGGCCTTTTCGCGCTCTTTCAGCTCGCGCTCTTTTTCTTTGGCCTTGAGCGCTTTTTCGCGTTCTGCGGCCTTGGCCTTGAGTGCTTTTTCGCGCTCGGCCTCTTTGCGCGCGCGTTCGGCCTCTTTGGCCTTTTGCTCGCGCTCTTTTTCTTTGGCCTTGGCCGCTTTTTCGCGTTCGGCTTCTTTGCGCGCCTTTTCCTTCTCTCGCTCTTTGAGCTCGAGGGCTTTGGCCTTTTCGCGCTCTTTGAGCTCGCGCTCTTTTTCTTTGGCCTTGGCCGCTTTTTCGCGTTCGGCCTCTTTGCGCGCGTTACCGGCCTTGACGGGCTTCTTCTTACCGGCGGGCGCCTTACTGGCTGCCTTCGCGGTTTTTTTCTTGCCCGAGGACTTCGGCTTCGCGGCCGGCTTCTTCTTGGCCGCCGGCTTTCGCGAGCTGGGGGCCTTCGCCTTAGCGCGGGCTTTCTTCGGAGTAGCTTTCTTTCGGACGGACATCGCGGAAATCAGCGGTAACGAGGTTGAGGGCCAGACCGGTACCCAGCCCGTCCAAGCGAACACAGAGCGCTCCCTCGTACCGGGCCGCCTGCGAGCCGGAATTCGAGTCGGAGGCAGCGGGACCGCAGTCCCTAAGGGCAAAGCCCTGGGCAACCTAATCGGCTCGCGTACAATCCGTCAAGGACGACCTGCGAGCTAAGTGGGAAGTCGTTCGACCGGCCCGGCCTCGCAAACTCGCTCTCCGCTCAGGAGAAGGCATAATCGGGGAAGATCTCGCTATTCACGAGCGGGCGATTGCGCTCGGTGAGCACTTCGACGCCCGTCTCCGTCACCAGCACGGTGTGTTCGAATTGGGCCGAAAGTGAGCCATCCGCGGTGACGGCGGTCCAATCATCATCCAACACGTCGACTTCCCAACCGCCGATATTGACCATCGGCTCGATGGTGAAGGTCATCCCCGGTTTGAGGCGCTCGCCTTTACCCCAACGGCCGTAGTGAGCAACCTTTGGCTCATCGTGGAATTTTCGGCCAATGCCATGGCCGACGAAGTCGCGGACGACCGAGCAGCCCTGGGCCTCGACGAACTCTTGAATTGCTGCGCCGAGGTCCCCGAGGCGCGCGCCCGGGCGAACTTGCGCAATTCCGAGCGCGAGGCCACGCCTGGCGACTTCCACCACGCGCTTGGCGGCTTCACTCACTTTGCCGACGTAGAACGTGGCTGAGGTGTCCCCGTGAAACCCTTTGTAGATGTGGGTGACGTCGATATTGATGATGTCGCCGTCGCGCAGTGCGCGCTCACTCGGGATTCCGTGACAGACGACCTCGTTGATCGAGGTGCACACGCTCTTGGGAAAACCCTTGTAGTTGAGGGGGGCGGGACGCGCGCCCTGCTTCAGAGTGTGATTGTGCACGAACGAGTTGATCTCGTCCGTCGTCAACCCCGGGCGGACGATCTCACCGACAGCGGACAGAGTCTCCGCCGCCAACCGCGAGACCTCACGCATCGCGTCTATTTCGGCTTGGCCTTTGATCTCGACGGCTGAACTTCGAAAATGCATTGTGGTTTTACTCCGGGAGCGTATCACTTCTTGGGCGTGGACGCCGCACGTTCTGCGTCCGCAGCAGCAGATCGGATGCTCCGAATTCGCGCTTGGAGTTCTGCCGTATTGGGCTCGCCGTGAAAGTGCATCACGCGCTCGCCCGCCCCGGAACGATAGTCTCGAGTCATGAGCAAAAGCTCACGCCCGACCCAGGCGCCACCGACGCGATCGAGCCAATGAAACGATGGATCTTTCCCGGAAATAGTCAATGAAACCTGGGGTGGAGGCGTTGGCCCCGCCAAGCCCGCGAGCGTGCGCAGGGTGACTTCGTAGCGGCGGTTGTTGCCCATGCTGCCTTCGCGCGAGATCGTGGCGACCTTGACCAACCAGATGCCGTGCGCGGCGCGCACTCGATCTTCGAAATGCGGATCGTCACCCGCTGTCCCAGGCACGAACGCCGTTTCGAACAGATGCCCCGAAAAAGCGTCGTCGAGCAGCGCTGCGTCTTCAGCGCCGTATTCCGGCAAATGTGACGGGTCAGTTGCTGCTGGCGGCTTTGCACAGGCGAGAGCGAGCAACGCGCCCGCGGCGATCCAAAGTGCGCGAGCAGCAATGCGCCCAGGCGCTCGCGAGCGAGCGTCGTTCAGCGACGCTTGCTTTGACTTATTTGAGGTGTCGCCTCGTCCAACTGTTCGCTTGAGTGACTCGACAGACAAGTGATACGCTCTTGCGCCGCTACGCGGCGGGTACGCTCAAGGATTTCCGGAGGATAGCAATGAGGCCGAGACTGTTCGTCACGCTTTTCGCGCTGGGTATGGCATCGTCGACGCTCGTCGTCGAGCCCCGAGTCGCCGAAGGCAAGGACAAACCTGCCGCGAGCTCAGCGGGTACGATCGAAAAAGCGACTGGCCTGTCGCCCAAGGGGCTGCGTTTCGGCTTGACGCTGGAAGGCGTGGCCAAGGTCTACGACAAGGTATTCGAGGAAGAGTACCTGCCGCTGCTCAAGAAGGCCGCGCCCGGCCAGGAGATGCAGGGCCTCGAAGACGAGCAGAAGACCAAGCAGGGCATTTTGCGGCGTGGCCGCATCGAGTTCGGGAACATCCCGACGGGTGTCGACCAATCACCGTTGAAGGGTGAGTACAGCTACAACAATGCCGAAAGCATGGCCACGCTCAGGCTTCGCAGCGGGACCGAACGGCATTTCTTCTTCTTCAGCGACAAGCTGTGGAAGGTGTATGACGAGCACAAGCTGACCAAGGGCGGGACGCTCGGCGAGAATTTCGCAGAGGCCACCAAAGTCCTATCCAAGCGCTTCGGCGTGCCCGGCAAGCTCGTCCCCGCTGACTACGACAAGGGCCAGCCCTACGACGAGATGCAATGGCGCGATCCCGAAAAGACGATTCGCGCCATCGATCGCGGCAACGTGCTCGGCATGGTCTACGCGGACCGCACAGTGGCGGACAACCTGTCCCAGTACCGCAAGAACAAGCCTGAAGACTTGCACGCGATGGACAAGGACGTGGCCGCCGCGACGGCGCACCCACCGACCTATGCCGGCAAGCCCGAAGAAAAAGAGAAGCCCGCCAAGGGCAAGAAGTGACAGCGGCGCGCCGGTCCCTCGCAGACCGGCGTTCAACCCAGGCGGGACGCGCCGACGGGGATCAGCGGACCTGACGTGAGTGTCAGGATGATCCCCGGCACTGCGGCGGCGAGCGGCGGCTCGAAAATTCGGCGACGCACCAGGGTGTTACCGGGGCAGCCGGCGAAACGCCCCGTGACGTGGAGCGAAACCCCCGTTTCCTCTACGGAAACTAGGTAAAGGTCGCCGCCGTCCGCTTGGACCAGAGGTGCCAGCACCTCGCGCGCGATCCGCACAATCTCGTCTTTGCCCGCTGCCATTCCGAACCCACAAGTTACCACGACGCTTGACCAGACCGCGAGGCTTACTCTAGGTTCCCGCCCGCTTCACTGTCAGTGGGTGCTTCAAGCTCTTTAATGTCTGAGCCTCCGCGCCGCTGGCAGCTGGGCCGCCTGGTGCTAACGTTCGGTTAGTCCGGGCTTTCACGTAATAATCGAGGATAGTATGGCTGTTCACATTCGCCTTGCCCGCCACGGCACCAAAAAGGCTCCGTTTTTCCGTATCGTCGTTACCGATCATCGCAACCCCCGTGATGGCAGTCACCTCGAAAACATCGGCACTTTTCATCCCGCGAATGAAGGCGTGCTGAATCTCGACCGCTCGCGCCTCGAATACTGGCAGTCCAAGGGCGCTCAGCCGTCGCACACGCTCAGCAAGCTCTTGAAGAAGAATCCGGCGACGCCCGCTCAACCCTGAGCGAGTGTCCGCGGTTCGGGGTGCTTTCCCTCCGCTTTTTTTCCCCATCCTGCACCTCTACTCGGGCGCTTAGTCGCCCGACCGAAACCGGAGCCGCCGAGTTATGGCCCTCAAGGAACTGATTACAACGATCGCCCAGGCTTTGGTCGACGACCCCGACAGCGTCGAGGTGACCGAAATCGAGGGAGATCACAATTCGCTGATCGAGCTCAAGGTCGCCAAGAGCGACATCGGTAAGGTCATCGGTAAGGACGGGCGTACCGCTCAGTCCATGCGTACGATCTTGACCGCCGCCTCGACGAAAATCGGTCGGCGCGCTCATCTCGACATCGTCGATTAGTCCGCATCCGAGCACGCATTCTGCAGATGTCGCGAGCGGGTGAGCCGTCGGTAGACTCGCCGGCCTTGGAAGTCGGGCGGGTCAGCAAGGCCCACGGCATCACCGGCGAGCTACGCGTCGTTCCGCATTGGGAGTCCAGTGATGCGCTGGACCAGGTCGAACAGATCTGGCTCACGCAGGGCGGGAAACGCACGGCGTACGCGGTCGAGCGTGCGCGTGCCGTGCCCAAGGGCTACCTCGTCAAGCTGCGTGGCGTCGATGACCGCAACGCGGCCGAGGCGCTGCAGGGAGCTCTCGTCAGTGTCGCGCGGAGCGCGCTCTCTCCGCTCGAACCCGGTGAGTACTACCTGGTCGATCTGATCGGCGCCAAGGTGTTCGGGCCGGACGGAGAGATCGGTGAAGTCACGGACATCGCTTCCCACCCGACGGTCGACGTGATCGTCGTTCGCCTCGCTGACGGTACCAGCGCCGAGCAGCCGCTGTCCGAGCCTTGGCTGTCGAGCGTCGATATTGCTGCGCGCCAGGTGATCCTGAGTTCACTCGACGGGCTCATGTAGCTCGTCATGAAGCTCGCGATCGTTACCCTCTTTCCCGAGCTGTTCGGCTCGTTCTTCGAGCTGAGCTTCGTCGGTCGCGCGGTGGCATCAGGCGCCCTCAGTGTGCACCTCGAGCCGATGCGCAAGCACGGCCTCGGCAAGCACTTGAGCGTCGATGACACTCCCTACGGCGGCGGTTCGGGGATGGTGATTCGTCCGGACACTGCCGTGCCCGCTATTGAAGCGGCGGAGGCCGCGCTCGCCTCGAGCACGCGGCCACATCGCGTGTTGCTCACGCCGCAGGGACAGCGCTTCAATCAGGCGACGGCCCGCGCGCTCGCCAGCCACGAAAGTCTAATCTTGATTTGCGGCCGCTACGAAGGCTTCGACGAACGCGTGCGCAGCTTCGTCGACGAAGAGTTGTCCCTGGGTGATTTCGTACTCACTGGTGGTGAGGTGGCGGCCATGTGTGTGGTCGAAGCCTGCATTCGCCTCTTGCCTGGAGTGCTGGGCAACGCGGACTCGACCTCCGAGGAATCGTTCAGTCTCGAATGCGGCGGACTGCTCGAGTACCCGCAGTACACGCGCCCGGTGAGCTTTCGCGAGCTGGAGGTTCCAGAAGTCCTGCGTAGCGGCGATCACGAAAAGGTGCGCGCGTGGCGTGCCGCCGCCTCTCGTGAGCGGACGCTCGCGCGCCGGCCGGACTTGCTTCCCGAGCCGCAAAAGTCGCGCGGCGACCGCGGGGGCGAAGGATGAGGCGCGTCGCAGCTGCCCTCGTGCACCACCCGGTGTACGACCGCGCGCGCGCAGTGGTCACCAGCGCGATTACGAATTTGGACCTGCACGACATCTCGCGCAGCTCTCACACTTATGGTTTGAGCGACTTGTTCATCGTGCATCCCGTCGCCGCGCAGCGCTTGCTGGCCGAGCGTGTGCGTGAGCATTGGATCAGCGGCTCGGGCGCCCGCCGCATTCCAGATCGCACGCCCGCGATCAGCCTGCTCCGCGTGGTGCCGACGCTCGACGACGCTTTGACCGAACTCGGCGAAGGTGCGCGGCTTTGGGTCACGAGTGCCAGGGGTTCGGGCGATCTCTTGGACTACCCAGCAGCTCGCGCCGAGCTTTCGCTCGAGGGTCCGCCGGTGCTGATCGTGTTCGGCACCGGCTGGGGCCTCGGTGATTCAGTCACTGCGCGCGCTGACGTGCGGCTGGCATCGATTCTCGGTCGTCGCGAGGACGGCTACAATCACTTGAGCGTGCGCGCTGCCGCCGCGATCATTTTCGATCGCCTGCTTTCGCGTCAGCGCTAGCCGCTTACAGCCGCTTTCCAGCGAGAATGCGCGTGACTTCGGACGTGCGCACGCCCTTTTCCAGCCATTCGAAGAGCGGCGGCAGGATCACGAGTCCTCCCGGCCTTGCTCGGCGCAGCTCGATCAGCGCGACGCGCGCGGGCGCGGCCACGTCTGCATGCACGAGGCGCAGGCGCTTGGGGATCAGTTTGACGCGCTCCGCGCAGGTCAAGAAGTGGTTGAGTTCACGGGCGGGGTACACGAACGCGGCTCGACTGCGCGCACCGCTCAGTGCAGCGGCGGCGGCGGCGACGAACGGGCCGAGATCCCCGAAGCGGGCGCGGGTCTTCTGCGCGTCGGGACCCAAGCGCGCATGGTCCGGGTCGAAAAACGGCGGATTCGACACCACCAATTCTGCGGCCTGCCGCAATGATTCGGGCAGCCCCAGCGCCAAATCGTGTGCAAAGCACGTGCCTTGCAGGCCGGCGGTACGCGCGTTTTCGTCAGCGAGGGCGAGCAGCGAAGTTTCACGTTCGACCAGCGCAAAGCGCGTGGCAGCGCCCAAGTGGTGCAGTCCGAGCGCCACCGAGCCGACGCCCGCACCCAAATCGACGGCAAGATCTGCCCGCCGTCCGTGTGCCGCGAAGGCCGCCAACAACAGCGCATCCACGTTCACGCGGTACCCTCGGGCCGGCTGGCGCAGGCTGACCGCGCCGTCGTAGAGGGTATCGGTCGTCGTCGCCGGCCGAGTGGCGTTCGGGTGGCCTTTCGAGCCGCTGCTGTTCATGGGCACGCCCGCCATGACCCGACTGTCCTGTGTTCTACGCGGTTTCTCAAGCGCCGCCCCTGAAAAAACGTCGTCTAGGGCTTGCCGCACGGCCCTCGGCATGACACGGGAACGTGCTCATTGGCCCGCGCCCTCCGCCCAGACAGCGCTTTCTTGAGGCGCCTTGCCTACGCCGGCGCGCGCTTTGGCCCTCGTTTCGTGATCGAACACAGCCCTAAATTCTTCGGTACGGCTTTCGCGTTGGCCCTGCCCGAAACGCGCCAGCGGGTGCTTCACAATCTGCGCCGCGTGAAAGGTCAGCGCTCGTTCTTGAGCGAGCAGCGCGACGTCGTCGAGACCTTTACTAGCTACGCGTCGTGCTTGGCCGAGTCTCTGGGCATCGATCGAGCCGATGGTCAAAACACCGAGCTGTCGTTGCTGGGCCGGGACCACCTGCGCGGCGCGCTGGCGCACGGCCGAGGCGTGATCTTGGTGACCGCTCACATCGGGCCTTGGGATTGCGCCGCCCGTCTGCTCGCCAAAGACTTCAGCGCGGACGTGATTGTCGTCATGCTGGCCGAGCCCGACGAAGCGGCTCGCAAAGTTCACGATGCCGTGCGACAGCGGAGTGGCGTGCGCGTGATGCACGTGGGCGACCATCCGCTCGACGCATTGCCGTTGCTGCGCCACGTGCGGGGCGGGGGAGTAGTCGCCATTCAGCTCGATCGCGCCGCTCCTGGTGGCCGCGCGCTGGCGGTCGAGCTGTTCGGCAGCCAGGAATCGCTGCCGGAGGGCCCGTTTCGCCTGGCGGCGCTTTCGGGGGCGCCCGTCGTGCCGATATTTGCGCACCGTTTGGGCTATTTTCGCTACGAATTTTCAATCGAAGCGCCGATCTGGGTCAGCCGGCAAGCGACCCCCGCCGAGCTTCAATCAGCCGCCAGTCGCGCCGCGCAGGCAATGCAAGCCTTCATCTCACGCCACCCGACCGAGTGGTTTCATTTCGTTGCTGATCGGGGCTCCCCCCCGCACCCGCCGAGTGCCCCCCATGGGGGAGCGCGAGGCGCGTGATTCAAAGGGCGCCAGGGTTTTGGACTGCGCCCCCAAAACGATCTTCTTGTATTAGTCACACCGTACGTTTTCGAACCGAATCAAATGCAATTATTCGTTGGTAGACACAATCTCGAGGGCGACATTGCCCGCTACGCGTCGCGCTTCAACCTGCTCGAAGTGCGGGCGGATGCGACCAATCTGCCGCGCGGAGCGCGCTTGGCAGATTGGAGGAAGCGCGTGCCGGCTGCGTTCGCGTTCAGCGTCGTGCTTCCGCGTCGCGTTGGTCAGTTCGAGTCGAGCACGATCGAGCTCGGGCGGACGTTGGAGCTCGCGGATGCTTTGTCGGCTCAGTGGCTCTTGCTACAGACTCCGGGGCAGGTCGGTCCCAGCGCACGCATGCGCGAGCGATTGAGCAAGCTCTTCGAGGCCGTGGCCCACGACGAACGGCGAGTGGCTTGGGAATCGCGCGGCGTCTGGGAAGACGAACAGATCGAAGAGTTTGCGGCCGAGCATGGCGTGACCGTCGTGCGCGACGTGACGCAAGCCGAGCCGCCACCGGGTGATTGCGTTTACACGCGCCTGTTGGCTCTCGGCGACGGTGTGCAACTGCGCGCCAGCGCGGCCACGCACGTGGCCGAGGCCATCGCCGATCGCGAGGAAGCCTTCGTCGTGATTGAAGGCCACGGCGCCGAGAATGCCGCCAAATTGCTGCGCCAGGAGTTTGCAGAATGAGGCTACGCGCGCTCGCCATCTCCAACGATCCGATCGCCGAGGAAGCAGCGGTCGCGCAGCTTGGCCAAGGTGGTTCTGCGGTAGGCGCGGTGCTGGCCGGATATTTCGCGGCGGCTGGCGGCTACTCCGGGGTCTTGCTCTCGCCACTGACGATCTTGGTGGCGGGGATCGGAGCCGGAGGCCGCGCGTTCGATGGACGTCTGCGTCAGCCTGGGCTCGGCACCAAACGACCTCGCGGTTTCTTGCCGGACGAGCCGATTCCCACTGCGGCGCGGATCGCCGTACCAGGGTCGGTCGCCGCTGCCGCGGTCGCCAACGCCTACGACGGCGCGAAGTCCTTGGGGTCGCTGGTCAAGCACGGCATTTTGCGCGCCGAGCGCGCGGGTGCGGATGGCCGCGCGGAAGTCTTGGGGCGCGTGCGCTCACTCGGACAAACCGCATTTTCCGAGCAGTCCTTCTCGCGTCCGTTCTTGCGCCTTGCCGGCCCGAGTGAAGGTGGCCTCGTCACGCCCGCGGATCTCACCAACGTGACCGACATCGATCACGCGGCCACGACGCGCAACGCGGCGGGTTCTGACTTCTTGGAGGCACCCTGGGCGGAGAGCTCGTCGAGTGAGCCGCTGCCGGCCGAACTCGGAATCGGTGCCGTGGTGTGCGCGGTCGACGTGCGGGGCGTCTTCGCGGCGGCCGCTTACTTCCGTCCCTCGGACGGGCTCGAAATCGACGATTTGGCGCTGCTCGCGCCATTCGTGGCGGTGCCCACTCAGCGCGGGGTCCCTCGCCAAACGCCGGGCAGCCCACTGCCGGCGCCTGCTCCCATCGCGGTGCGCTGCAACGAAAATGGCGTGCCGGTCGAAGTGTGCGCCGAGCCCGGTTCTCGTGCGCTTGCGTTTGGCACCCCGCCTCGCTTGTCGATCACCCGCGACCCGGTGTCGCGTGAAGTCGTGAGCCAGCGCCGCTAAGCGTTGCAGCGCTACGGCGCGGGCCGGCCGTCTTTTCACGAGCGCTGCCCCGAGCGCGCAAAGCAGCGCCCTCGGATAACCGAGTCGAGAAATGAGCTCAGGCGGCAAAGTCCTCGCTGGACGATTGCCGCCTCTCGAAGCTCGCCCTGTGGCGAGGCGTCGGTGGTGGTTCGCTCGCCCCGGGGGGCGAGCGACGGCTCACGCGACCTTGGCGCCGTGCTTCTTTGCGAACTCGAGCAGGCCGATTTTGTCGACCGTGCGAATATCGCTGGTGGTGAGCTTGAGGGTGACGTGACGTCCGAGCTCGGGAACCCAGAGCCGGCGGCGCTGCACGTTCACGTGCTGCCAGCGCGGCGTCTTGATGTTGGAGTGCGAAACGTTGTGAGCGGCGAGCTTGCGCTTACCGGTAATTTCACTGCGGGCCATTGAGGGCGCGCAACCTAGCTCAGGGTGACCGGCTGTTCAAGTATGACTTGCTCAAACCAGCGAAAGCTCACCCAAGGCTTGAGTGACCGCGCGACAGAAACTCCTTAAATTATCGAATTCACGTGGTTTTTTGGTGAGGGCCTGCTCGTCCATATATAGCCGTCGGGCGAGCTCGATCTGAATCGCGTGCACGCGGTCCTTTGGGCGCCCGTAATTCGAGGTGGAAAAGCCGCCGCGATAGGGCTCGTCGTGCGCGACGCTGAAGCGGAAGGCCGCGGCTTGCTGATCGACCAAGCGCAGCACTTGCTCGGAACACGTGCTGCGGCCGCGTGAGCCGGGGACGACGTCGGCGCGCTCGCGTCCGGGATCGATGTGACCTTCGCGACCGCGGCTCGGCATCGAGTGCCCGCACAGCAAGATGGCAAACCCGAACTCGGCCACGCGCTGAGCGAGCAGCGCTTGCAGGGTCTGGTGATACGGGCGGTAGATCCGCACCAGGCGTCGCTCGAGCTCGGCGAAGGGGAGCGGCCTGAGCAGCGCGGGACGATTGTCGGTGGTAACCCGCCAGATCACGCCGTGCGGGGCAGAGCGCGCACTCCCTCCTTCGACGGTGAGCGGATCGACGTCCGTCTCGGCGCGATTGAGATCGCACACGTAGCGGCTCACGTGCGAAACGAGCAGCGTGGCACCGACGTCCGGGGCATCGGCATAAAGGTCGTCAACGAACAGATCGGCGTCGCGACCGAGTGATTGCGCCGGTGCGATCAGCGTCGCCATCGACTCGGGATCGACGCTGAGTCCAGCGTGCGGAACCTCGACGACTACCGGTGTGCGAACGGTGCGAGGCTCATGGACTGAGAAAAACACCCGTATTTTGTAGCACAGTTACCGAAGATCGGATCCGGCCACGTTTCGCGCTCGATCAGGCGCGTGGGTGTGAACGACGGTGAGCGTTTCGTACATGGTCCCCGCTCACGTGCGTATAGATTTCCGTGGTCGTCACGCTGGCATGCCCGAGCATGGTTTGGACGCTGCGGAGGTCGGCCCCGCCGGTCAGCAGGTGAGTGGCGAACGAATGCCTCAGCTGGTGGGGGTAGACGCGCCCGCGGATGCCAATGCCTCGCGCATATCGACCGACAATCTTCCAGAAACCCTGGCGCGTGAGCGCGCCCCCGCGGGGCGACGGAAACAGCACGTCCGGTCCTGCTTTGCGTGGGCGAGTCGCGACGGCCGGGCCACCCTCGGCGCGCGCCTTCAGGTACTCCTGCAGGTGGTCGAGCGTGAGGTTCCCGAGGGGCACTAGGCGCCGCTTGCCGCCCTTGCCGAACGCCGAAACGACCCCGCGATTCAGATCGACGTCTCCCGCCGTGAGTCCGACGAGTTCGCTGACGCGTAGCCCGGCCGCGTAGGTCACGCTCAGCATCGCGCGATCGCGCAGCCCGCGCAGGGTCGAGAGATCGGGCGCGGCAAGCAGCCGGAGCACCTCGGCCTCGCTCAGTGTGCGCGGCAAGCGACGGCCGAACCGAGGACGGGCCGACAGCTCCGTTGGATCCGAGCTGAGCACCCCCTCGCGCAGCAAGAATTTCATCAGGCCACGCACTGCGGACAAGTGTCGCGCTGCACTCCGCGCGCCGAGTCCGTCGAGTGCCAGGCGGTTCAACCAACCGCTAATCGTACCCAAGTCGACCGCGTCCGCTCGGCTCACCCCTGATTCTTCCGCAAATTTCAGGAGTTTATTTAGGTCGCGCCCGTACGATTCGAGGGTGCGAGGCGATAGCGCTCGCTCCACCCGCAGGTGATTCAAGTAGGCTTCGACGAGGCCCTCGAGCGTCACGAGGGATAGCGTAGCCCCGCGCGCTGCGGCGGGCGAGTTTCGAGTCAGGCGCTGGTTGCGGCGAGCAACTCGCGGAGTCGGGCCTCGGGCTGGTGCTCACGCATCAGCGTCTCGCCGAGCAATGCCGCATCGGCCGGGGAGGCCGCGACGCGCTGCACGTCCTCCGGGCGGGCAATGCCGGACAAGTGCACACGGGTCACCGAAGCGGGCAGCTCGGCCAAGACCCGCGCCGCGCGCGCCGCGTCCATCGCCAAGGCGTCGAGATCGCGCGCGTTCACGCCGATCAAGCTGGCCCCCGCGGCGAGCGCCAACTTCGACTCGGCGTCGTTCATGACTTCGACGAATGGCTCGAGCTTTCGCTCGCGTGCTGCGAGCGTGAGTTGGTTCAAGCGTTGCTCGGTCAAACAACGCACGATCAAGAGCACGGCGTCCGCGCCGTACGCGAGCGCGGCATCGAGTTGGCTCTCGTCAATCACGAATTCCTTGCACAAAAGCGGCAGGTCACAGGCCGCTCGCGCTTCGGCCAAGTGCGCGTAGCCGCCGTCGAAGAAGCTCGCGTCGCACAGCACGCTGATCATGCTCGCGCCAGCGCGTTGATAAGCGCGGGCCCGCTCCGTGACCGAAAGAACCGTGGACAGTGGGCCTGCGGAAGGCGAACGGAACTTGATCTCGGTGATGAGCTTCAAGCGATTGTCCGTCCGGCGCAGGGAAAACGGGCGGGGGCCTGGCGCGGCAGGCAGACGCTGAGCGCGCAGCGCCGGAAGTTCGGCCTGCTTCGTGGCCAAGATTCGGGCGAGTAGCCCCGACTTTTCGCCGTTCATTGCGTTCATTTTGCGGACTCGGGGCGGCGTGCATTGGCAGCGCGACGCAGGCGCTGGAGCGACTCTGCTGCGGCGCCCGATTCGAGCGCAGCTCGCGCGCGCGCCGTCGCCGCTTTGGGTTCGATATCGAGCGCGACGACCAGCGCGGCGGCCGCATTCAACAAGATCGCGTCACGCGCCGGATGCGCTTCGTTCTTCAAGATCGCCTCGAGCACTCGCGCGTTGTGCGCGGGATCAGCGCCATCGATGGCGCCGGCCGGACTACGGGGCAAGCCGAAGTCTTCGGGGGTCAGGCTGAACTCGCGCACGCGGCCGGCCGCAACCTCGCTCACGCGCGTGGCGGCAAACGGGCTCATCTCGTCCAAGCCATCCTCACTGCGCACGACCCAGGCCCGCGTGGAGCCGAGCTCTGCCAACGCTCCGGCGAGCTGCGGGCGAATCGTGTCGTCGAACGCACCGATGAGTTGATGTGTGGCGCCCGCGGGGTTCGCCAACGGGCCGAGGCAATTGAACAACGTACGCACTCCGAGCTCACGGCGCACGGGCATGACGTGGCGCATGGCCGGATGGTGCGCTTGCGCGAACAGAAACGCGATTTGCGCCTCGGCCAGCACCTCGGCTTGTCGCTCGCCTGCGATGTCCAACGGGATGCCGAGCGCTTCGAGTACGTCTGCGCTGCCCGCGCGGCTGGTCGCTGCGCGATTGCCGTGTTTGGCGACAGGGACGCCAGCTGCGGAGGCGATCAATGCGGCGCCAGTGGACAGATTGAGGCTCGCCGAGCCATCCCCGCCGGTGCCGCATGTATCGAGCAGGACGGGGAAGCTGTGGGCGACCGGGATCATCGCGGCTCGCATGGCCGAGGCCGCTGCGGCGATCACCCCGGCGGTCTCATTCCCGGTGTGGCGCAGCGAAATCAGGAAGCCAGCGATGCTCGCCGGACTCCACGCACCAGCAAACATGGCATCGAAGACACGACGCACGGTCGCCGACGAGAGCCGATTCGGCCCGCTCATCTCTGCGAAAACTTCGTTGAATTTGGGGATTTCAGCGCTCATAGCGAGCCGAGCCAGTTGTCGATCAAGCGTAGGCCGTGATCGGTAAGGATAGATTCAGGATGAAACTGCACCCCTTCGACCGCAAGCGTTCGGTGCCGAAGGCCCATGATTTCGCCCTTTTGCGTACGTGCGGTCACTTCCAACACGTCGGGGAAGCTGGATTCCTCCACGATCAGTGAGTGGTAGCGAGTGGCCTCGAAGGGGGAGGGGACGCCCTGGTAGATGGTGCGGCCATCATGGGTAATCCCCGAGGTCTTGCCGTGCATCAGCTCGGGGGCGCGGATCACCTTGCCGCCGAAAGCCTGGCCGATGGCTTGATGACCCAAGCACACGCCAAAAATCGGTATCGTTCCGGACAGCTGCTCGATCACCGCGAGCGTGACGCCTGCCTCGTCGGGATTGCCCGGCCCGGGGGAGAGCAACACGCCGTCCGGGCGTGCCTCGCGGATTTGTTCGACCGTGACCCGGTCGTTCAACCGCACATCGCACTCGCCGCCGAGACTCTCGATGTACTGCACCAAGTTATAAGTAAAGGAGTCGTAGTTATCGACGACCACGACGCGAGTTTTCACGGGGTGAGCGTTGCATCCGCGCCTCGCTCGGTCAATGCCCTCGGCGCGCGATCTGCGGTGCTGCGCCAAAGCTTTAGTGTGGGTGGCGTGTTTCCAAGCAACGAAGCCGCGTGCATTCAATGATGTGCACTGCTACTGATTTTGAAGCTTGCCGATAATGAAGCGGGCCGCTAGTGTGCCGGCCGGTTCGCCGCGCGCGGGTTAGCCATTTTCCCGCTCATTTCCAGCAATTAGTTCCCGTCAGTGACGAGTCTCCGATGGAAAATAAGCCAAAGATCGATCTGAAGTCACGCCTCGGAAAGAAGACCGTCAGCACGCCAGCGGTCGGTTCGGTTCCGCCACCCGCTGCTGTCGGCTCGCCGAGGCCTTCCGTGCCCGTGGCCAATCCTAGCCGGGTTCCCGCGCCGCCTTTTGCGTCCGCGCAGCAGGCCGCAGCCGTTCCGCGCGTTGATGCCTCGAATCCGTACGGGGCCATGGCCCCTCAAGCCGCCCCGGTGCGTGCCGAGCCGCAGGCGATCAAGATCGAGATGGATGACGAGTTCGTGGCCGCCCAAAAGTCGGGCCGCTCGAAGGTGCTCATCTTGAGCGTGGTCACGGCCGCCATCGGTGCAGGCCTCGGCTTTGCCGGCGGCGGGATCAGCGAGCGCAACAAAGCCGCAGAGGCCGCCGTGGTCGGTGCAGGCGAGCTCACGACCAAGGTCGAAGCTACGGCCAAGAAGGCGGCGGAGCTGGCGGACGTGCTCAAATCCGCGAAGGAAAAGCTCGCCAAACAGACCTTCCCGGATGACGAGGTGTCCAAGCTGGGCGCCATCAACCTGCCGTTCACCGCGGCGGACTTGAACGGCAAAGGCATTGGCCGCTTCAACGGCGCGACGCTTTCCATGCTGATCGATTTTTCGACGATCGTGGACAAGGTAAACGACCAAAAGGAGAAGCTGCAGAACGTTCTGTCCGGCAACAAGAAAGCCGTACAAGACTTTTTGAGTTCTCAGACCAAGCCGCAAGTTCGCTGGTCAGTCGTGCTCGGCAATGGCCCGGGCGGCCCGTGGGCCACCATGCAGCCCGTTCCTACGCCCTTCCCGGCGAAGGACGGCGACAAGCCCAAGTGGCCGGATGACATCCGCATCCCCGTGGGTGACAAGCAGGCCGTGCTGAAGCGCTACAACAGCGGCAACCCGATCAGTGAAGACGGTTTGTTCATTCCAGTCGATCCGGCTTCGCAAGCCTCCGTTTGCTCGACCAGCGTCGTGACCACGCTTCGCCGTGAGCTGGGCGACTTGGAAGAGGTTCTCCGCGGTAACAAGAACCCGGGTGAAGAAAAGGCGGGCCTGCTCGAATCCAGCGAAGCCCTCACCAAGAAGCTGAAGCAAATCGGCTCAGCGACGCCCTGAGGCGCACAGCCATGTAGAGGCTCAACGGCCGGCAGAGTTTGGTTCTGCTGGCCGTTGGCGTTTTGTGGCAATCGAGGCGATTCACTCCGCGCCTCACGCTCGGCGACGCACCGAGCGCTCTCGCGAAGAGAACTAGGCCGCCGTAATCCGAGACGCTGATCTCGGCAGAATCGACTCGGGCGCGGGCACACGGCTGATTTCCACCTTGACCACACGGCGTTCGTCGGCTTCGCGGACCACGAAATCTAGGCCAAATGCGCGTAGGCTGGCGCCGGCCTCGGGAACGCGGCCGAGCTCGGCAACGATGAAACCCGCGAGCGTGTGAAAATCGCCGTCTTCGGGCAGGTCGGCGCCTAGGTAGCGACTCAGGTCGCTGATCGAGACACTCGCGTCGACCAGCATCTTGCCGTCGCCTGCGTCGACGATGGGCGCTTCCTCCACGTCGTGCTCGTCGCGAATGTCACCCACGATTTCTTCGAGCAGGTCCTCGAGCGTAATGATGCCGCTGAAGCCGCCGAATTCGTCGATCACGACGGCCATGTGGTGGCGACGCGAACGCATGTCTTTGAGCACGCTGGTCGCCAGTTGGCTCTCCGGCACGAACACTACCGGTTGGCGAAGCAGTGATTCGATGCGCACGTCGCTGGGCTTTCCCGCCGAGGCGTGACGCAGCAAGTCCTTCGCGTGCAAAACACCGACTACGTTGTCGATCGAGTCCTTGTAGATCGGATAGCGCGAGTGCTCGCTCTCGACGATCAACTTGAACAAGGCTTCAATCGGTGTGCCGATGTCGAAAGCCGTCACCTGGGGGCGGGGGATCATCAATTCCCCGGCGGTGGCGTCGCCGAAATCGAGCACGTTGCGGATCATTTCCGACTGATCGTGGCCGAGCGATCCATTCAACTCGCCCTCGTTCACGATCAGCTCCACCTCGGTCTCCGTTACCCCTGGGGCTGGGGCCGGCGGCGGGCTGACCCAACTTCCAACGACGCGTCCGGCCCACGCAATCGGGGCCGCGATCGGCGCTGCGAGCAACTCGAGTGGCCGCAGGACCTGCAGCAAGAGAGGAGCAGTCGTTTCTGCGCTGCGGCCGACCAAACCGCGCGCGATCTCGGTAGGCAGCGCGTAGGCGAAGAGCGCAATCATTGCCGCCAACACGGGCAGCCAGTTGCCGAGCCAGTCCGGCAGTTGGCGCCCCACGAGCAGGGCGCTCACCGCGATGCCGATGGTGCGAATGACGAGCCAGCGAGCCTCGATGACCGGTCCAGACTCGAGATAACGGTCGAGCGCTCGCTGCGACGCACCCTCGAGCGTGTCGCGCAGGGCCGCGCGGCGCGCCGCGGATAGGGTCGTGATTGCCCAGCTGGCTGCCCCCGAGACCGCAGCAAACGCGGCCGGCAACGCGGCAATCAGTAGGTTGAGTATGCGTGATGGTGGAGCAGGATCCAATGTCGTGCGGTGCGTGTCGCACCCGCCTCCTCCTGATCACTTAGCGGACCCACCCCAGGGCACGCAACCCATGCCAACGCTGACCGACCTCATGCAATGGCCCAAGTGAGTGCCCCCGCCGCAATGAATCCGGCCGACCGGACTGTCGCGCCGACTGGAGAAAATAATCGAAAGAGAACCATAGGTTCACTCTCATTTCACCACGTCCTGCATGCCGCCCTTCAGGTCCAGGATTCGGCCAATCGGCCGGCGCTCGGCGCACGTGGACCGAATGCTCTACAAACGGATTCGAAGGGGCATGCCGGACCCCCTCTCGGCCAGGCCCGCCGCGAGACACTGCGCGGCCTGGAGACCGACGAGCCAGAGGTCAAGCAAGCCCCGTTGGGGCAAACGCTCGACCCCTTGACCTGTCAGTTGGCAATGAATCAAGGGCTCAGCTCGTTCGTCCAATCCAATCCGACAATCGGCAACGCGCCCGCGGCGCTCCCGTTGCGTGAGGATTTGCAAAATCTGGTGGCCGGGCTCGCGCGGCGCGCCGCATGGGGTGGGGATCGGCGCAAGGGGAGCGCCAGAATCGAACTATCCGAGGGAGCGCTGGCTGGCGCAACGCTGGTCGTTCACACCGAGCAGCGAAGCGTGAGCGTCGAGCTCGAGCTACCTCCCGGGGGAAGTGCCGGAGGTTGGCAACAAAGGATCGCGCGGCGCCTGGAAGAACGAGGCTTCGTCGCCAACGTCAAGGTGGGCTGAAGCGAACGGCTACCCCTGAGGCTGACGAAAGCCTCGCACCACTCGAAACTCACCGGGGTTGCGTTCCTCGCCGAGCGCAACGAGCTCGCCCGAGCTCGCGAACCAGGCCACGGTTTCCTGGAGGGGTGCCTGCGTCGCCTCGATAAAGTCGCTGAGCTCTACGGTCTGCCCCAGCCGCGCACGACGCTCGCCGGTGCTGTTCAGGATGCCACTTGTTAGCGCCCGCCGGGCCGCCTCTGAGGTCGGTAACAGCGGCAGACCTGGATCCAAAGGCCAGGCCGCGGCGTCACTCAGCTCGAAGCGACCACTGGCTAGCCGGCGGAGCGCGGAAAGGTGCGCGGGTAGGCCAAGGGCCGCGCCCAAATCGCGAGCCAGGGCTCGGACGTAGTAACCCTTGGAAGCCTCCACTTCGACTACCAGTTCGCGCTCGGTGCGTTCGAGCAACAGCAATCGTTCGACCCTGACGTCGCGCTCGGCGAGTTCTGGGGCGTTGCCCGCGCGAGCAAGCGCATAGGAGCGTCGTCCGTCGACCTTGATTGCGCTGACCGCCGGCGGGACCTGCGCGCGCCGCGCCCTTTCCGTCGCGAGCGCGGCTTGAATCGCCGAGTCGTCGAGCTGTCGGGGATCGACCGCTACCTCGTGGGTGGTTTGCCCGTCAGCATCGAGCGTGTCCGTGGCGCGCCCCAAGCACACGGTTGCGCGGTAGCGCTTGCGGTCCCGGGTCAAGAATTGGCTGAGCTTGGTGGCCTCCCCGAACAGCAGCAGCAACACACCGGTTGCCATCGGATCGAGCGTGCCGGCGTGGCCCACCTCGCGCGTGCCGAACACCCGCCGCGCGCGGGCCACGATGTCGTGGCTGGTCGCCTTGCCAGGTTTGTCGACGACCAGCACTCCATCCGCGCTCACCCGAACCACACACTCCGGCGTTCGCGCAGGCCGCTGTCCAGCATGGCTTGGATCGAGCTGCGCACGCGCTCGGACAAGCGACCGACCAGCACGTGATCGTCTGCGGCTTCGGGGCCGTAGTTGTCCAAGTTGATCGGCTCGCCGAAGCGCATTCGCCACTTCGTGGGTGCCGGCAACAAGCCGGCCGGTCCCAGGAATGGGAAGGTGGGAGTAATCGGGAAGTACGGGAGGCCGAGCAGCTCCGTCAGCCCCTCGAGGCGATACAAAAGCGGACTCGATTCTTCGGCACCGATGATCGCACACGGCACGATCGGCGCGCGCATGCGCAAGCACAAGCGAATGTACCCGCCGCGCCCGAAGCGCTGCAGCCGATAGCGTTCTTGGAACAACTTCTTGATGCCATGCACGCCCTCCGGGAAGACGCCCACGATGCTCTCCTTCTCGAGCAAGCGTTCCGCGTTTTCCGGACACGCTCGCACGGCGCCGACGCGGTTCATGAACACACCGGCGAAGGGCAGGTAGTACACGAAGTCTTCTGCGAGCCAGCGCAGATCTCGTTTTTGCTTGTGGTCGATGCGTAGCGCGGCTCGCAACATCAACCCGTCGAGCGGCAAGGCACCCGAGTGATTGGCGACCACGATGCAGCGGCCTTCGGCCGGCACGTTGTCGACACCCTCCGCCGTGGTTCGGAAGTAACTCCGATACAAGAACTCGATGACCGGTTTGACTCGCTGCTCGAAGCTCGGATCGAGCCCAAAATCATCGAATTCTTCGGAGCGGCTGCGCAGCGCCGAGCGACCCCATTTGCGGGTGATGAAATCCTCCGCCGGAGGTTCCGCGGGCTCCGCTTTGACGGGCGGGGCGGAATCACTCTTCGCCAGCGTTGCCGGCCGTTCTGACACCGGATCGCTGTTTGCTGCTTCTGCTGCAGCGTCGCCGAAATGCCGCTGACGGATCAGGCCGTCGAGGCGGGCCTCGAGCGCGCGGATCTGCGCTTCGACGTCGCCCGACCTGCGCTCTGGAGCAGCGGGCGGAGTGCTGTCGAAGGCCTCCCCGTACTGCGTGGTGGGCGGGACGATGCGCGCGCCGATGCCGAGTTCGAAGGCCTCTTCCGAGTCCAGCTCGGTGTCGCCCAAGTCGCCTTCGTCGACGGCGGTGCGTGGGTCGATCGTTTGCGGCGCGGGGCGGTATGCCGGTGGCGGCAGGTGCTGGCGATGTTCCTCGACGCGTACTCCGGCGTGCTCGCGATTGCGTCCGGTGCGCCGCGCCTTCCGCTTGGGATTCGAGGGCCCCTTCTGGTCCGCGCGCGCCTGATTCGGCGTGTATCCCCGCCCGGCATTCGGCGCCGGCCCGCGGCGATCATCCCGCTTGTCGTTCTTGGCCGGGCGCTGCTCGGGGCGCCCCGGGTGGTTCGCGTTCGAATCGCGATTGGGCCGTTTGTCCTTCCTTTTCACGCGTGTGTCTCCGAAAGCAATCTCACATCGCGCAGGTGCTGCGCGTTGGCGTAGTCGATCAAAGCTTCACGGCTGGTGTAGAGCGGCTCGAAGCCGAGCTCTTTGCGCGCCAAAGCGCCGTCTGCGACGCAGATGTACTGCAAGTAGTCGAAGAATGCCGGCGGAGCCTCGGCCAATTGAGTCAGCCACAGCGCGCTGGTGAAGCCCGAAGCCAAAGAGCGCGGTAAAGGCAAGGTGGTGCGCCCTGCCAGCTTGATCACCGTGCGCAGGGGTAACACGCCGTCACCGACGATGTTGAATACGCCCGGTACGTCATACAGCGCGGCCAGGCGAAGGGCGCGCACCGCGTCCGCTTCGTGCACGAACTGCCAAAGCGGATCGAAGCCGAGCACCGTTGGCGTCAAGCGATGGCTCAGGTAGCGCGTGACGAAGTTGTCCACGGTTGGGCCCAGCATCGGCGCGATCCGAAGCACGGTCGCGATCCGGCCTTGGCCAGGCCGACCGAAGCGCAGGACCTCGTTTTCGGCTTCGATCTTGTCCGCAAAAAAAGGTTCGGTTCGGCGTGCGCGGAGCGGATGCTTCTCCGACAAATAGTTGGGATTGGTGGCGTGCGCGCCGTAGAGCAACGTCTGGCTGCGCATGACGACCTTGTGCACCTTGGTGCGCCGACAAGCGTTGAGCACGTGCATCGTTCCGACGCTCTCGAGCTCGTGCGCGAACGCGATCGAGTGCGTCGGTGAATCGAGGAACGCGAGGTGGACCACGACGTCGACCGCTTCCGCCGACAAGATTTCGGCCATGCGCTCTTCTGCCGAGCTCTCGGTCAAGCTGACGTTGTACACGCGGGATTTGGCGCCCGCGCTCGTCGGCGCCTCGCTGTCCAAACACACGACTCTGCGTACGTTCGGATCTTCTTCCAATAAGCCAATGAGGTTGGTGCCCAGAAATTGCGCGGCACCGGTGATTGCCACCACGCGACGGCGCGTCTGCGTCGCACTCAGGTCGCCGCGTTCGGCGAGCGTTAGTGAGTGCGAAGATGTAAGCGAGTTACTCACCCGGCACTCCTTTGGGACAAGTGTCTTTGGTTCATCCAGTGGCTCGCAAAGTAGTCGAAGTCCTCGTGATTCCTAGAGTGCATCAGTCAAAAAAGAACTCGCGTGAGCTCGCCAGGGAAAGGAGTGGGCGGGCGAGGGGTGAGCAGGAGACATGAGTTCCCAAGACGCCGCGGTTGAGTCACCGCTAGAGCTGCGGAAATTGCAAGGAGTTTCCTGTTCAGGGCGGGTCATGTGAATTACACTCAGGTATTGATGGCCCAAGCTTCGGTTGTCGCCGGCTCGATGCTCGGGCCGTACTTGTTGGGCGACCGCCTTGGGCTCGGCGGAATGGCGGAGGTCTATGTAGCGCAACGGGCGGGCCCTCGAGGGTTTGCCAAGCGCTTCGCGGTCAAACGCATCCTGCCCGAGCTGGCGCAAGATGCGCGCTTCGTGGCCATGTTCTGCGATGAGGCTCGCATTTGTGCCGCGCTCAGCCATCCGAACATCGTGCAGGTCGTCGACTTCGGCGAGTCCAACGGCGAACTGTTCATGGCCATGGAGTTCGTCGACGGCGTATCGCTGGCGCGGCTCCTGCGCACGGTGTCGGCCCGTCGGGAACGTTTTCCCCCGGCGGTGGCGCTGCACATTGCCAATGAGGTGCTCCGGGGCCTGGCCTTTGCCCACCAGGCCAAGGATGAACACGGGCGTCCGCTGGGCATCGTGCACCGGGACGTCTCACCGGGGAACGTGCTGGTCGGGCGCGCCGGTGACGTCAAACTCGGTGATTTCGGGATCGTGCGCAGTGAATTCGTCGACCGGCGCACGTACCCTGGCGAGTTGAAGGGCAAGGTCGGCTACATGTCACCCGAACAGGTGATGGGCTCGGACGTCGACCCGCGCAGTGACCTGTTCACCGTGGGCATCATCTTGGCGGAGATGTTGCTCGCTCGCCCATTATTTTCCGGCCAAAACGAATTCGAGATCCTCACCAGTATCTACGAAGCCAACCTCGGCGTGCTCGACCGGCACTCCTCCGAGCTGGCGCCGATCGTCGAGGTCACGCTGCGCAAAGCGCTGGCCCGCGACCCCGCGTTCCGGTTCCAGAATGCAGTGGAATTTGCCAGCGCGCTGCGCGAAATCGCGCGCGAACTCGACCTTCACCTGGGCGATTCGGAGATCGTGCCTTGGCTTTCGGCGTTGGGCATTCTGCCCTCGCGCAGCGGAACGCACGAGCGGCTGTTCCAGGCGCAGGAGGATCCGGGCCTGGAGCTGAGCTCGCGCATGACGACCGAGCCGGTACCCGCGGGTTCACCCGCGCAATCCGGGCAGCGGGCAGCTCAGCAACCGCCGCCGCCGCCGCGCGCGCCGCGTTTCGGGGAGCCGCTCACCCGTGCGGCGTCGTGGCGCAGCGCGCTCGATCGCATGACTTTGCCGGCAGTGCTGCACGCCGTTGCGGCTCGAGAGGAGACCGGCGTGTTGGTGGCTCGCAACGAGCGCCGCGAAAAGCACTTCTACTTCGTCGAGGGTGAGCTGCGCGCTGCCCGGTCGACCGAGCACGCCGAGCTCCTCGGCACTCGTCTGCTCCGCGCCGGCCGCATCACGGAAAAGGATTTGACGGACGCGCTGAACACCTGCCGGCAAACGCAGCGCTCGCTCGGTGAGGAGCTCGTGGCGCGCGGCATCGTCCGCGCCAGCTCGCTCTTGCGTGAGTTGGTCGAACAGGTCGAGGCGCGCTTCGTCGAGCTGTTCGCTTGGGATGACGGCACTCTGTGGTTCGTTCCGGGCGTCCGTGAGCTCCACCTCGAGGTGAAAGCGCCCGCGCTGATGCCCATGCTGGTCACGCGTGCGATTCGCGAGGCGTACACCGAAGACGAGCTTTCGCTATGGTTTGCCCGCGCCAGCAAGCTGCCGGTGCATCGCGGTCAGGCTCGCCGTGTGGACCCGACCAAGCTCGGCTTGACCTTGGCCGAGCGTCGCGCGCTGGAGCGCGCGGCCAAAGCGACATCGATCGAGATCCTGGTCAACGAGCTGTCCGCCGAGCGCATCGCTACTCCGCGCGAAACACTGTTCGGTCTATTCGTCGGAGTCAGCATGGGCATCGTGTGCGTGCCCGGTTGGCGCTAGCCTCGGCGGGGACGTCTGGTGCGCGCAAGAGGCCGCTGACTTTCAGCGGCGTGTCGACGGCGGTGCTGCAGGTGGGATCGACGACGAGGGTCGGCGAACGGAGGGTGGGTTCAACGTTCGCACCGAGGCCGAGGATGAAGATTCGGCTTCATCGTCCTCGAGCAAGTCGGTCACCGTCTTGAGTTCGATCGGCTTGAACAAGGTCGGGCAGGCGCAATTCTTGAGATACTCGGCCTCCGCACGGCCGAGCGCGCCGCCGGTGACGAACACGAAGCGCTTGGCCAGCTCGGGCCGTCGCGTGGCGATGCGCGAATGCAGCGTATCGCCGTTGCGCCCCGGCAAGAAGACGTCGCACAAGACGAGATCCGGGCTGTAGTTCGGGTCGAGGAGCTGCACCTCGGCCTCCGACGCAGCGGCCGCGGTGCGCACCACGTGCGGCTTGAGCGAGCGCCGGATCGAGCGCGCGAACACGGGATCGTCGTCCACGACGAACACTTGTCGCGGTTGCGGTTCGAGCCTGCGCGGCCGTTGCGCTCGCGCGGGCACGATTGGGATCAAGCCGCTATCTTCTTGGACGCGCGTGAGCAGCACCCGAAACGACGCGCCGCCGCCCGTGCGGTCGTGGACTTCGATATGGCCGCCGTGTGCAGCGACCACGTCGCTACAGATCTTGAGTCCGAGTCCGGTGCCCTGGCCGCGTTGCTTGGTAGTGTAAAAAGGTCTAAAAATGTGCTGAATCGCCGCGGGCGGAATGCCTGGCCCGTTGTCTTCGACGACCAGCGCGAGCTGATCGCCGCGTGCCATCACGCGTACCCAAACTTCTGGATGTGCATTGGCTTCAGCTGCGTCGGCCGCGTTGAAAACTAAATTCAACACGACTTGACCCAAGCTGTCGCGTCGACCCACGGTGTACACCGGGCCATCGAGGTACTGGGTGAGGGTGATGCCCTTGCGCGCCAAGTGGGGCGTGGCAATCGCCAAGGATTCCTTGACGACCGTCACCAAATCCACGCATTCGGGCGAGATCTCACGGCGGGAGACCAGCGAGAGCTGCTCTACCGTATCGCGAATGCGCGCCACCGCTGTTTGAATGTCGGACGACACTTCCCCGAGCTCGCGGATGGCCCCGGACATATTCGGATCCGTGGCGTCGGAGAGCTCGGCGACCTGCTCGACCAGGCGTCCCAACTCTTCTTGCTGTAGCAACATCGCGCCCGCTGGACCCCGCAGCTCGTGTGCCACGCTCGCGGTGAGCAAACCCAAGCTTGCCATGCGACTGGCTTCAGCGAGCTCGTCGTTGCTGGGGACCGGCGTGGAGCGGATTTGTTCTCGCTCGAGCGCGACGGCCAACATATTCGCGACGGTGGTTGCGAACTTTCGCGCCTCGTCGTCGATGCGCGTGGCGTCGTCGAACAGGAGCACGAACGCGCCGTGTGCGGCGTTGTGCAGGAGAACCGGGACCGCGAGCGCAGTGCGGGCACCGAGCGCGAGGATTTCGCCAGCGTCGTCGACACCTTCGCGATCTCGACCCAAATCGAGGAGCGTGGTGATCCGACGCGTGCTGAGCGCGCGCTGTGCGATCGTGCTCAGCGCGCGCCGAAGGACCACGAGCTCCGGCCCGCCGCGATCGCCGAGACCGCGCTCCGCAATCGATTCGAGGCCGGGGTCCAACGTGAAGGCCGCGGCCGCGCGGGCGCGCAGAGTGTCGAGGAGGGCGTCGAGTGAGTCGCCGAGCAGAGAACCACTCGAATCGCTCGCCAAACGGCCCGAAAGGGTGTGGAGCGCGTCTAAGCGTTGAAGACGCAGGAGCGGATTCATGGGGGATTGCGGCGGAGCCTGTTGCAGAAAGCCGCGCTCAAGGCAGCCTTCACAACATAAGGCCACTAGCCTGCAAAAGCCAAGCAGGAGCGGACTTCCGGGCAAGCGCCGACTGGCATTTCCTCCGGATCAGACAGCCAGTTGATCGCTCTGCCTGATTCCTGCCAGATAGTTCCTATCGCGAAATTCCAGTGGTGGTGTATCTCAGGACCGGGTAGGGGCCGAAGTCGTTCACTATCTCGAACCCCGCCTGCTCGAAGATGCTGAATGGTCCGGTCCAAAGCTCTGCCGGGCCAGCCTGATCCGAGCGACGCGGAAACGCCTCGATGCAGCGGGCACCGCTGCTCTCCGCGATGATGACCGAGTGGTTGACCAACGCGCGCGCTACCCCGCGCCGTCGAAAGCCTTCATCCACGAGCAAGCAGCCAATGGTGAGCACGCCGTCGCGCGGGCCAGAAAATGCGGGCAACGCCCGGTAAAGGCGCTGATCGTACAACTTGGACACGCGCTCTGCGGGGCAAAGCTTGAGCCAGCCCACCGCCTGCCCGGCGTGAAGTGCGACCAGGCCTCGCAGCTCCGTGCCAGCGGCGCGGAGGCTCTCTGTGAACGCAGCTCGATTCTGTTCCGGAGCGTGAAACAGTCGATCGAGCCAAGCGTTCTTGTCGCCGGTGAAATGCCAATACTGACAATGGCAGGGCGTACCCGTTCGCTCGAACAGCTCGAGCAAAGCGTTCGTGTGCTCAACCGTCGCTGCAGCTACTTCGAGCTGCAAATCCGATCCGTGGCTCACGCGGGATCAGCGAGGTGGTAGCGCCGGTCCGCCGGGCGAGGTGAGCCGTTCTACCGCAGCGGCCAGGGTGAACAACCGCTCCTCCTCGAAGGCAGGGGCCAAGAGCTGGAGCCCGACGGGTAAGGCCGGTTGTGTGGCGGTGGCCTTTGCCAAACCGCACGGCACACTCAGGCCGGCGATGCCGGCCAAGCTAGCAGGCAGGGTATAGATATCCGCTAGGTACATGGCCAATGGGTCGTTGCCCTTTTCGCCGAACTTGAAGGCGGTGCTCGGGCTGGTGGGCGCGGCGATGGCGTCGACCTGCGTGAACGCGCGATCGAAGTCCTGCTTGATCAAGGTGCGCGTCTTCTGCGCTTTCCGATAATAGGAATCGTAGTAGCCGGAGCTCAGGACGTACGTGCCGAGCAAGATGCGACGCTTCACCTCGGGACCGAAGCCCGCGTCGCGCGTCTTGCCGTACAGAGCTTGTAGGTCAGAGCGTGGGGGCTCGATGCGCAGACCGAAGCGCACGCCGTCGAAGCGCGCCAGGTTGGCCGAGGCTTCCGCGGTGGCGACGATGTAGTACGTAGCGATGCCGTGCTTCGTGTGCGGCAGCGCGACCGGATGCACGGAACAGCCCTCTTTCTCGAGCGCGCTGATCGCCTGTTTCACGCAAGCAGCCACGGCGGGGTCCAGGCCTTCGCCGAAGTACTCTTCCGGAATGCCGATGCGCAGCCCTTTGACAGGGCGATCGCAGGCGGCCTCATAGGCGCCCACCGGCACGTCCGCACAGGTGGAGTCGCGACCGTCGGCTCCGGAAATGACCTCCAACAGCCGTGCGGCGCTGCGCGCGTCGCGCGCGAACGGCCCCACCTGATCCAAGCTCGATGCGAACGCGACCAAGCCATAGCGCGAGACCCGCCCATAGCTCGGTTTGACGCCAACGATGCCGCACAATGCGGCGGGTTGGCGAATTGAGCCGCCAGTGTCGCTGCCGAGCGAACCAGCGGCCATTCCCGCTGCGACCGCGACGGCGCTGCCGCCGCTCGAGCCACCTGCCGTGCGCGTCGGGTCCCACGGGTTCTTCATCGGACCAAACGCGCTGTTTTCGCCGGACGAACCCATGGCGAATTCGTCCATGTTGGTCTTGCCGACGAGTACGGCGTCAGCCGCGCGGAGGCGCGCCACGACGGTCGCGTCGAACGGCGGGCGCCAACCCGTTTCCGGACCCGACCCGGCCGTGCCGTCGGCGTTGCGCCGCGTCAGGATCTTCGAAGCGCAGGTGGTCGGTGCGTCCGCGGTGCAGAGCGCATCTTTGATCGCAATCGGGACGCCGCTCAGCTTGCCGAGGGCGGCGCCGCTCGCTCGCTTGCGGTCGACCGCGGCTGCGGCGGCGAGCGCGGCTTCACGCGCAACGTGCAAGAAGGCGTGCAGCCCGCTTTGCGCCTCCATCCGAGACAGGGCGCGTTCGGTCAGCGCCACGGCGCTGATTTCGCCGCTCTTCACCTTGTCGGCTTGCTGCGGGATCGGCAAATCGAGGATGTCGCTCATTCGTCGACGAACGCCGGGACGGCGAACCCTCCACCCGCGCTGCGGGGCGCTTCGCGGAGCGCCACTTCATTGGCCAGACTCGGCTCGACTACGTCGGGCCTGAGCGGAGCACCGAGCACCGCGACCTGCGTGGTCTCTGCGACGGAGGAAGTGTCGAGCTCTGAAAGCGAATTCACGTACTCGAGGATATTTCCCAGATCCTTCTGCATGCGATCGATTTCGCTGTCCCCAAGCTCGAGTCGCGCAAGTTTGGCGACGTGTAGAACCGTTTCACGAGTAATGGCCATGATGAGCGGCGCGGAGGCTAGCATCATGGGCGCGCTTCTGCATTCGACGTGACACCTTCGATTCGACTATCGTTGCCGCCATGTCGTCGCCGATTCCGCTTGCAGGCCCAGGGCCGCTGTCGCCGGCGCTTCGCGCGACGCAGGGAGGGGGGGCACCACCGCCCGGCGGCTACGGCCCTCCAGGCGGCTATCCACCCGGAGGCTACGGTCCGCCTGGCGGGTACGGTCCGCCTGGCGCTCCGCCGCCTGGCGGGTACGGTCCGCCCGGAACTCCCCCAGGCGGCTATGGTCCTCCGGGCCCCGGCGGTTACGGACCACCGGCAAGCCCACCAGGAAAGCCAATCACCGGCTCCGCGGCGACGATGGCGATGCACGCCATGACCATCGATCCCACGACGGGCCTGCCGCGCGGGGAAAAGCCACCCGCTAGTACTGCCGCCGTGGTCGCGTTGGTGTGCGGGATCTTGCTGTGCTTGGGTCCGTTCACCGGCATACCGGCGATAATCGCCGGCGTGCTCGGCCGCAAAGCCGCACGCGAGTTCCCGCACAGCGTGGGTGGGGGCAAGATGGCCACTGCTGGCCTGGTCCTGGGCGTCGCGAACGTCACGCTTTCGCTGCTGGCGACAGCGGTCGCGCTTTGGCAGGCAATGAGTTCGTGAAGGCGCCGCGCATCGGCGCGGGGCATCTGTTCAGGCATAATTTAAGCTCGATCGGATCGATCCGCGCGCGGATTGTGTCCGCAACTCGAGGCTGATGTGCGCCGAAAGGCCCGCGTGCCCGCGCTTCCGCAACCATCGTCTCGCTCGACGCCACCCGGTCTGACCGATATGCTCAAGCCCGCACGCGGTCGGCCCCACGCGCGCGACCGAGGCAGCCAGTTGAACGAATTTCGCGAATTCCAAGACGGCGAGGTCATCGCAGGCACTCGTTATCGAGTGCTGGGGTTGATCGGCGTCGGTGGCATGGGTTCGGTGTACGAGGTCGAGCATATCGAGCTAGGCAAGCGCTTCGTGCTCAAGGCGCTGCTCCGCGAGCTCTCTCGGCGCGACGACCTGGTCCATCGTCTGCGTAATGAATGGCGTGCGCTCGCCCGACTCCAGCACGAGAGCATCGTGAACGTCACGGACGCTGGTACGTCCGGCAACGGCGTGCCGTTCTACGTGATGGAGCGCCTCGACGGCGACACTTTGGCCGAAGTTTTGCGGCAAAAACGCCGGCTCCACGTGCTCGATGCCGTCAACGTCGCGGCGTCGGTGCTCGAGGCGCTCAGCGCCGCACACGACATCGGCATCATTCACCGCGACGTGAAGCCGGCCAACGTGTTCATCGTCAGCGGCGGCGGGGTAAAGTTGCTCGACTTCGGCATCGCCAAGATTGCCGATGCGACGGAGGTCGTGACCGCGCGCGGTTTGGCCGTCGGCACGCCCCGTTACATGTCGCCCGAGCAAGCGCGCGGCGAACGCGTGGACGGTCGCTCGGACATCTACGCGAGCGCGCTGATCCTGTACGAGATGATCGCGGGCGTTGGCCCCTTCGATGACGTGCACGAAGCAAACGAGCTGCTGCTCGCGCATCTGGCGCGAGAGGCGCCGCCTCTGTCGTCCTGGGTGAAGGGCGTGTCACCAGAACTCGATCGATTCCTCACCAGCATGCTGGCCAAGGACTACCGGCAGCGCCCGGCCCACGCGCGTGAAGCGGCAGAATTCCTGCGGAACTTCGCGCAACGCCAGCGCGCCGTTGCGACCACTGATGCGCCGACCGCCGAGGCCGGCTACGGCGCAGACACGGTGTCGGCTGAATCGCGGCGGCAACGCGTCGCGCGGCCGATCAATGACGCGCTGACGCGTCCCGAAGGTGCAGCGCGCGCCCGCCTAGCCCGCGCCGCGAACTCGACGGACAACGCGCTGACTCAGCCGATCGCGCTTTCGCCCGCGACGACCCAGGTCACCCTCTCGGCGACCACCTCCGAGTTCTCGTCGAGCTCCGTGCCGAACACCACTTTCGTTTCGCCGCCCTCGTTCGACGGGACGACGACCTTGCAGATGTCAGTCGTCCCCACGTCTACCGACACGAGCGTCTCCCTGCCGCCGGAGAGCCAACCACCGATCGACCGCCCACAGCGGACCGAGATGCTCGGGGACTTTCCAGTGCCCACTCCCTTCGAGCCGCCGGTCACGCGCACTCAAGTTCCAGCGCTGGAGCGGCCGCGCCCGATCAGCGTCACCCCGCCTCCTCCGCTCGTGGACACGACACGAGGTGAAGGTTTGGCATCCTCAAATAGTTATCGAAGGGGTCGCCGGTTCGGTTTCGCGGCCGCCTTAGCGGCGGCTCTGCTTGGAACTGGGTTCTGGCTCAGCCGAGGCCCCACGCCGAGCGAAGGCCCCGATGAACCGGCGTCCGCCGCGCAAGCTTCGAGGCCAGTCGCAGCGACTCGCGAGACGGGCGCTCAGCCGGCGAACCTCCCGGCCGAGCCATCGCCGAGCGCGGCAGGGGTGACCGCTTCTCCGCTGCCCGCCGCACGCGCGGACGGCTCAGGTGCGTCGCCGGCCGCTGGGCCGTCTGCTTCGGCGCAGCTGGTGGCCGCAGCCACCTCGGCGGTCCCCGTAAACTCGGCCGCGCCCGCGAAGAAGATATTCCGCGCAGCCAATCTCGACGCTGCTGCGTTGAAGGGCGTCTCGTTGGGTCGTTCGCAGCCGAGCGGCCCCACCAGCGCTCGAAATATCCCGCCGCTCGCGAAGGATATGCCGCGTTCTGGCTTGTGAGCCAACCGTCCGATCTCGGCCAGCACACGCATTTGAGCCCTTGCGCGGCGCCTTCTCGTGCCGTAAGTTCCGCGCCCCTTGCCGTCCGGGCAAGATTTCTAAACCCCAAAAACCACACGCCCCACACGCGACCAATCGGATCCGGTGCTCTCGCTTTCCGTCATGGGAGGGAGGGTTGATCCGAAGGCGGGGCGGAGGAAAAACCGAAAGGAGCAAGCGCACCATGGCTGAATCAGTATCGGGTGTTAACTCGCCCAACGAAACGTTCGAAGGCCCCAGCGAGACCGCCAGCAGACTGCGTGATCCCGCCAACCCCCTGACTGTCCGCGAGCTCTTCGAAGCCGGCGTGCACTTCGGTCACCAGACCAAGCGCTGGAACCCGAAGATGCGCCAGTACATCTACGGCGCCCGCAGCGGCATTCACATCGTCGATCTCGATCAAACGGCTCGCTTGTTCAAGCGCGCGTACGACTTCGTGAGCGAAACTACCGCTCGCGGCGGCGGCGTGTTGTTCGTCGGTACGAAGCGCCAAGCGCAGGAGATCGTCAAGGAAGAGTGCCGCCGTGCCGGCATGTACTTCGTGACGAACCGTTGGCTCGGCGGCACGTTGACCAATTTCCGTACCATCAAGGGTGGTCTCGACCGCCTGCGTTCGATCGAACGCATGAAGGAAGACGGCACCTACGAGCAACTGCCGAAGAAAGAGACCGTGCAGCTGGAGAAAGAGCGCGCGCGCCTCGAGAAGTACATCGGTGGTTTGAAGGGCATGGGCGCGGTTCCGAGCGCCGTGTTCATCATCGACCCGGCCCAAGAAACCATCGCGGTGCAAGAAGCTCGCAAGCTGCGCGTGCCAATCGTCGCCATCACGGACACGAACTGCGATCCGGATCTGGTCGACTACGTGATCCCGGGCAACGACGACGCGATTCGCTCCGTGCGCTTGATCACCGGCGCGATTGCGGATGCGTGCGTGGCCGGCTCTGCCCGTCGCCGCGAGTTCCAGCAGCAGCGCGACCGCGACAACAACTCGAATGACGGTCGCGATGGTCGCCAAGGCGGCCGCCCGGGCAATGAAGCCCAGGTCGTCTACGCCGGCGGCCGCGGTAGCCGTGGCGGCTCGGACTCTGCGAACTGAGAGGAAAACATGGCTCAAGTAAGCATGCAGCAGGTGAAGGAGCTCCGCGACCGCACGCAAGCGGGGCTCAATGATTGCAAAGCCGCGCTGGTCGAGGCTGATGGCGATCTGGAAAACGCGGTCGTCATCATCCAAAAGAAAGGCCTCGCCAAGAGCGTGAAGCGCGCCGGCGCGATCGCGAGTGAAGGCCTCGTGGTCACCAGCGTCACGGCTGACGGCAAGTTCGGCGCGATCGCCGAAGTCAACATCCAGACCGACTTCGCGGCTCGCAACCCCGAGTTCGTCGCTTTCGCCGGCAAGGTCGTGGAAGCGGCGCTCAAGGCCAAGCTCGGCGCCGATCTCGGCGCAGAGCCGTTCCCGGGCGGCAGCGGCACGATCGAAGAAAACCGCGCCGCGCTCGTCGGCAAGCTCGGTGAAAACATCACCGTGCGTCGCTGGGATCGCTTGTCCATCGACGGCGCCGGTCGCGTGCACTCCTACGTGCACATGGGCGGCAAAGTCGGCGTGCTGCTCGCCGTTCGCACCGGCAGCGACGCCGCGGCGAAAGCGCCGGCCTTCGAGAAGTTCGTGGACGACAGCGCGATGCAAATCGCGGCCATGTCCCCCCTCTTCCTGAACGCCTCGGAAATCCCCGCCGACGCACGCTCCAAGCAAGCGACGATCTTCGACGCTCAGTTGGCGGAAGAGGGCAAGCCCGAAGCCGCTCGCCCAAAGATCATCGAAGGCAAACTGAACAAGTGGGCCAAAGAGGTCTGTCTGCTCGAGCAAGACAGCGTGATCGAATCCGACAAGACCGTCGAAGCGCTGCGCGCCGGTCTCGCCAAAGAACTCGGCACCGACGTCACGCTGAGCCGCTTCGCACGCTTCCAGCTGGGCGAAGGCATCGAGAAGCCGACCGCACCCGACTTCGCCAGTGAAGTGGCGAAGATGGCTGGCGGCTGAGGCCAGCCGGTTCTCGCAAGGGAGAGCCGTCCAAAGCAAAGGGCTCGAGGTTCACGCCTCGGGCCCTTTCTTTTTTTGTGTCAGCGGGCGCGGCACGCGCGGCGTGTCGCGTAGCTCACAGCCCGTAGACTTTGCTGCGATCGCCGACGACCGCTCGCAGTGCGTCGCGCGTGTCGACCACCAACCTCGCCTCCGTCAGTAGCCGTTCGCGCTCGAGCACTTTGTGATCGGTCACGACCACGACCGCATCGAAGTCACCGAAACGGGTCTTGGGGTCGATGCTTTTCAACGACACGCCGTCCTCGTCCAACTCAGCGACGTACGGATCCATGTACGATACGTGGGCTCCGCGCTTTTCGAGGCCATGAATGATCGCGAAAGCGGGCGACTCGCGGAAATCACTCACGTCCCGCTTGTACGCGACGCCGTAGATCAAAATCTTGGAGCCGCGCACTGGCTTACCGTGATCGTTCAAAGCCTCACTCGTACGCTCCACCACATAGGCGGGCATGCCGCTGTTGATGGAGTCGGCGAGCTCGATGAAACGCGCCTGATATTGCAGCGTGCGTAGCTTCCACGACAAGTACAGCGGGTCGATCGGGATACAATGCCCTCCCAGGCCCGGCCCGGGATAGAACGGCATGAAGCCGAACGGCTTGGTCGCGGCAGCGCGGATCACTTCGAACGGATCGATGCCGAGCTTCCGGCTCATCATCGCGATCTCGTTCACGAGACCGATGTTGACCGCGCGGAAGGTATTTTCGAGAAGCTTCACCATCTCGGCCGTTTCCGTCGAGGACACGGGCACAATCTTGTCGAGGATGAGCGAGTAGAGCGCGCTCGCGACTTGCAGACACTCGGGGCTCGCGCCGCCTAGCACTTTCGGTGTGTTCTTTGTCTTGTACACCTCGTTGCCTGGGTCGACCCGTTCCGGCGAGAACGCGATGAACACCGTGCGTCCGAGCACCGCGCCATTTTCGGTCAGCTTGGGAACCAGCACCTCTGTGGTCGTGCCGGGATAGGTCGTCGACTCCAGAATCACGACCATGCCGTCGTGCTGGTATCGCGCGATTTCTTCGGTCGCTGCGACGATGAACCGCATATCCGGGTCCTTCGTCTTGTTGAGCGGCGTCGGGACGCACACGATGACGGCGTCGGCCTCTCGCAACACGCCGGGGTCGGTCGTGGCGTCCAGCTTTCGCGTCTTGACGTGGGGCGCGAGGTCGCTCGTGGGAACGTCGGCGATGTAGGACTCGCCGGCATTCAGCAGTCGGACTTTTTCTGGGTCTTTGTCCAGTCCGGTCACGCGAAGGCCAGCTCGGGCGAACTCGGCTACGAGTGGCAAGCCGACGTAGCCGATGCCGACGACGACGACGTGAGCGGTCTTGATCTCGATTTTTCGAAGTAGGGACTGCATTTGCGGATTCTCGGAGGTCATGAGCGAGCAGTTGAGGCGTCGTTACTTCGTTGCTTGGAGGTCGGACATTTTTTCGTGAATGAGCTCAGTCGTTGCCAACTAAAACGGAAATTGCTCCAAGGAAACGGCAAAAATTTCGTCCCCAGCGGACCTGGGGGCTGGACGTACGTCAAAAACGCTGTGCTAGCCTAGCCCTTCCCGTGGCGCCCTCGTCTGAAATTCCCCCGCTAGGTACAGTTCATGTGGCCGATCGCCAGGTGTCCTGCTCCGTGGCCGACGAGACGGTGATTTTGCACCTAGACGAGGGCGTCTACTACGGACTGAACGCAGTTGGAGCCTGTATCTGGAAGACCATCCAGCTTCCGTGCAGCGTGGACCAGATTGTCGACGCCATCACAACCGAGTTCGACGTCGACCGTGAGCGTTGTCTGACCGACGTTCACGAATTGTTGGTGGACCTGCGCAAACATGGCCTGATTACGGTCAAGCCGCATGAGTAAGTGGATGCTCCTCTTGTCCGAGCCGCTGCAAGTCGGCAGAGCGGCCGAGGCGTTGCTCCTGGTCGCCGGCCTGCACGCGCTGCTGCGCATCTCGCCGCGACGGGCCGGAGCTCATTTGATGCGCACGGTGGCGAAGCACAGCCGGCACAGCGCGGTCGCTCCCGAGTTGCTGTCTTCGGTCGCCGTGGCGATTGCGCGCGCGCAACGTCGTGTCCCGAGGGCCACTTGCCTATCGCGAGCGGCGGCCGGGTGGATCATGTTGAGGCGACGGGGGGTGCAATGCAGCGTGTGCGTCGGCGCACGACTAGATCAGGCCGGCTCGCTCGAAGCCCACGCTTGGCTGGAGTGCGGCCGGGTCGACGTTCTGGGTACGGCGCCTCGGTCAGCCGAGTTCGTCGTGTTCCCAGGGATCGCATGAGCTTTGCCGGCGTTTGGCTGCGAGCCTCTCGAGGAGCCGCAAGCCACGAGTTGGCGCCGGCGCTCCAGCGCCTGTGCCAGTGGTGCTCCAGCGAGCCCGTCGCTGTCTCGTCGCCGCGCGACGACATCGCGTTCGGCTATACGTCGTCGTTACGCGAGCGGCAGCTTCATACCCCACCCGTCGTAGATTGCGATTCCGGCTCGATGATCGTCGGGGACGTTCGCCTGGACAACCGCGTCGAGATTGCGTGTGCCGTCGCGGCTAGGGGTGACGAAAGCGATCTCGCGCTGATTTTGAGAGCACATCGTCGCTGGGGCGAAGATTGCGCCGAGCGGTTGTTGGGGGACTTCGCATTTGCGATCTGGGACGAACGAGCACGCGAAGTTACGCTGGTACGCGACGCATGTGGCGTTCGACCTTTGTTTTATACAGCCCTGCCAAATCGGGTCGTGTTCTCGTCGCGCGCGGACATTTTGTTGAGCGTGAAAGGCGTGCCCCATACCCTTGATGAGCGCGCCGTCCTCGACTACCTGGGTGAATTTCCGGAGGACGAACAGTCAACGCTGTTCTCCGCGGTGCGCCGAGTGCCCCCGGCTCACATCGTGCGCGTGGGCTTTACCGCGCTTCGCCGGCGCGCGTATTTCGACGTTGCAGCGGTTCCGCCGTCGCGCCTCACGAGCGATGACGAGTGTGCCGCGGGGCTCACCGAGGTCCTGAAGCGATCCATTTCCAGGCGAGTCCCGCGAGGGCTCGAGTGCGGTGTGTCGTTGAGCGGTGGGCTAGACTCGGCGACCGTGACGTGCTTGGCAGCGGAGGTTCGCCGCGGTCGCGGGCAATCTCCAATCCATTCCTTTTCGGCGATCTTTCCTGACAGCCCAAGCTGTGATGAGCGCTCGTTCCAGCGCGCCGTGGTCGACCAATGTCGCTCGAACCACGCAGAGTTGAGCCCAAATCCTACGGGGCGTAGCGCGGACTTCGCGACGGTTGCCTCGACGTTTGGTGACCCCGCCCCAATCGGCCTCCATTGGCTAACGTGGCCGATCGCGGAGGCGGCGGCCCGAAATGGTGTGCCCGTGCTTCTCACCGGGGTCGATGGTGATCGTGTGGTCTCCCACGGAGGTAGCCTGCTGGTTGAGCTCGCGCGCAGCCGCCAATTCGAGGAACTGGTGCGAGAGTGCCTCTCGGTAACGGACTTCAGCACCAAGCGTAAACTCCGGGTACTCTCCGCCCTGCTAATTCAGGCGATCGCCCCCCGCTCGGCAGTCGTGGCTTGGGACCGGTTCGATCCGCGCAAGAGGGCGCGGTACACGGAGGCGCTTCGCCTGCTGCGCAAGCCTGGCTTGGCGCGGACGGGAACCATCGACAGGCTCCGTAGCCACGCGGTTCGTCCGGCAAGTACCCGGGAAGCGCATGTAAACAGTCTCAAGGCCAGCAACCGCAACTGGGACGTCGAACTCCTCGATCGGCTAGGGGCGGCAACCGGGGTCGAGTTTAGGCACCCCTTTTTCGATCGAGAGGTCGTTTCGTTTTGCGTTTCACTGCCGGGTCGCCAGAAGCGACGTGGCGGATATTCGCGGTTCGTGCTGCGACAGGCGATGTCCTCGTTCGCGCCCGGCCTGATCCGCTGGCGCAGGGCCGATACTGGCCTGGATGAGGCATTCGAGCACTGGATGGGCGCCTGGCTGCGCAGTTGGCCCCAAGCCGGTGAGTCACTCGACAACCTGTCGACGTGGGTTGACGTCGCCCGTTTACGAGCTGAAATCTCGCTCGGTCATCGAAGACCGGGTGACTTCACCTGGCGCTGCATGGTATTTTCGAGATGGCTGGAGTATTTTTCACTCACCTCGGGCCCCGGTTGAGGGTCGGGTTTAATGTTTTGTTCCTGGTGCGCAACGAACGTTGTGGAGGCTGACACTCAAATGGATACCGACTCGACGGAGAAGACCGAGAGCGAACTGGTCTCGACGAAGAAAAAGTACGAGAGGCCCGAGCTCGTCAATCACGGTACCGTTGCGGATTTGACTCAGAGCGGTGGTAACGCGCATCGCGACGGAGTCTTCAGCCGCAAGTTGTCTTGACGGGTCGGCTCCCGTGAAACGCGCGGAGCTGCGCGCCTCAGTCCATGCGCCGTTTCGGTACGTGGCGTACGGCATGAAGGTGACGGCAGATATCGAGCTCTGGCCAAACGTACCGGAGCCGCTTGATCAGAGCGTGCCGAGTGACACTATCGTTTCGCTCGGGCAGTGGCCTTTGAATCGAGCTGAGCCGGGCGTTGGGTTGCTCGATGCACATTTCCGTTGGCAAGATTTGGCAGAGGTCAGTGTATCGAATGGTGCGCGTATCGACGTGTGCGCCGTTCCAGGAGCGGACCATCGTGAGCTGAGTGCAGCCGTTGCGGGCCCCGGTTTGGCCGCAGCGTTCGGGCAGCGTGGTTTACTCGTTCTCCACGGCACTTGCGTTGCGTTCGGTGATCAAGCGGTCTGCCTACTGGGAGAGTCCGGGGCAGGGAAATCGACTCTCGCCGCCGCATTGTGCGCGAGCGGCGCGCAGCTCGTCTCAGACACGATGACCGTCGTCGAATTGCAGAAATCCAACGCGACGGTGCGCGTGGGGCCGGCGCAATTCAAGCTTTGGCCCGATGCGGCCTTAGCTCTCGGCTACGACTCGAAGATGCAGCGAGCGCTGCCCGGAACCGATAAACGCTTGTGTCCATTCGTTGGGCGGATGGCTGCTCCATCGGCGCGGTTGCTCAGGGCTTTCGTCGTTGTGCCCGAGGAGCCCGTCGCAGCCGTCCCCCTGAGCCCAGCGGCGGCCGCAGCCGCTTTGGCGCGGAATCTGTTCTTGGCGGGCTACCTCAAGCCCGAGCTGCGCTTGAGCTCTCTAGCATTGTGCGCACGCATGGCCGAGCAGGTTCCGGTGAGAGTGTTGCATCGCGGGAACTCGCTTGCGGCGCTGCCTATGGTGTTGCGTTCGATTCGAGCTTCAGATGCGTAACGTGCGGCGGCGCTGCAGCGTGAGCCGCGCATAGCCCATGCAGCCTCGTGCGAGCCGTTTTGCGATGCGATGGACTTCAACTCGCGCGCTCCCGATGGTCTCAATCCAGTCCGCACGCCCTCCGGCGTCC
>Ga0164307_10000018_pt1 | contig 66018 bp, 54 predicted proteins | sample Whisoiple_243_MG_FD_110214 | JGI IMG/M metagenome (GOLD analysis project Ga0164307, IMG submission 110214) | Soil microbial communities amended with fresh organic matter from upstate New York, USA - Whitman soil sample_243_MG | ecosystem: Environmental > Terrestrial > Soil > Unclassified >...
CGGCTTCGTCGACGATCACCTTGTTCACCTCGGCCGGCTGAATGGCGTTGATGATGTAGCGCGCCGGGTCGCGATCGAACGGCACGATGTCGATCTTCTCGCCGCGCAGCTCTTGCACGACGGCTTGCACGCGAGAGCCTTTGATGCCGACGCACGCGCCGACCGGATCCACGTCCGAGTCACGCGTGGTGACGGCGATCTTGCTGCGCGAACCGGGTTCGCGAGCCACGCCCACGATCTTGACGATGCCTTCGTAGATTTCGGGAACCTCGGCCTCGAACAGCTTTTCGACCAGGTTGGGCTGGCTGCGGCTCAGGATGATCATCGGGCCGCGAGATTCACGGTCGATGTTCTTCACGAACGCGACGATGCGATCGCCCGGGCGGTACGTCTCGCGCGGGGTTTGCTCGCGCGCCGGCAGTACGCCTTCGGTCTTGCCCAAGTCGACCACGATGTTGTGGCCCTTCTCGAAGCGACGCACGATGCCGCGGATCAGCTGACCCTGACGGTCCTTGTACTCGTTGAAGATGATGTCGCGCTCGGCGTCACGGACGCGTTGCAAGAGCACCTGCTTCGCGGTCTGCGCGGCGATGCGGCCGAAGGTGCTGCGCGCTTGCTTCATGTCGAGCACGGAGCCGAACTCTTTGTCCTGCTGGCGCGCGCGCTCGGCATCACGCGGATGCCAGAACACCTGGAAGCCGAGCTCTTCACCGATCTCGGCTTCGAGGCCGTGCTTGACCGCGACGTCGAGCGCGATCTCGCGCTCCGGCTGGGTCACCTCTTCGACGACGGTCATGTACTGGAAGAGGTCGATGTTGCCGCTCTCTTCGTTGAAGCGAGCTTCGAGCTCACGGGTCGGACCGAACGCAGCTTGCGCTGCCTTCAAGATGGCCGCCTCCATCGTCTCGATGAGGACCTTTTTGTCGATACCCTTCTCCTGGGCGACTTGCTCGACGATCGTGCCTAGGTCCATGCCTAGGCCTGCTGCTGCTGCCTGCGCTGCCATCTGTCACCTGCTCCGTTGTGGCGATTGGGCCTTTTTCGGCTTGTCTGACGTGCGCTGCTCGGACCGCCTTGCCGAGGCGCGAGCGCCCGTACCCTTCTTCCACTCGAAGAGGATGCGAGCACTCTGAATCGTTTCGAATTCGATAGAAGCAAGTTCACCTTGCTCGGTTTCGATCAACACCGCACCGCGTTCGTCTAGCCCCTTCAGCGTGCCGAAGATCACGGCTTGTCCCGCGCGCGGGGCGCTCAACTTGAGGCGCGCAGCTTGGCCCGCGAAGCGCTCGTAGTCACGGCGCACGTAGAGCGCGCGCTCGACACCGGGTGAGCCGACCTCCAACGTGTAACGGTGGGGAATACAATCTGCGACATCCAGGGCCGCCGAAAGGTCACGCGAGATATCAGCGCACAGATCGATCGTCACGCCGTAGCCGGGCAGACTCGAACCCGCGGGCTCGTTGCTCTCGCTGCGTTCGATGCTGATCTCGAGCACCCAACCGCTGCGATCCGTTCGCCAAATACACTCCACGCACTCGACGCCGTGCGCCGCGAGAACAGGACCGACGGCTGCATGCAGCTTCTCTCGATCGATGCCGGGAATTTTTTCGTACGAAACGTTCATGCGCTGGAGACAGAAAATGAAAAAAAACGGACCCTCTAAGTAGAGCGGGTCCGCTGGGAACCACCCAAGTTGTCGCGGCGCATTCTACTCGACGGCCCGCGGGCCCGCAAGTGGCCTTAGTCACGCGAAACTATTGGCTATTTTTGCTTGGACCCGAAAAACCGCGATCAGGCCAGGTTCGGCAGCGTGACGAGGTCCACATGCAGCACTTCACCGTCGAAAGCCATGATTTCTTGCAGGGATGCGTCCGACGGCCGCGAAGCCAGTCGGATTTTCGCGCACGCGGCGCGTCCACCCTCGAAGACCGTGTTGTCCAGCTCCTGAACATTGATTCCGTGGCGCTTGAGCACACCCAGCACGTTGGCGAGGGCTCCTACCTTGTCCACGTGACGGACGACCAGCTGATAGCGCGCCCACGAAGTGGCGCTGATGTTCACCACGTTGAGCACTTCACCCTTCGTCAAGAAGCCGCGCAGGATGCGCACGGTCTCGTTGGCGATGGCGATCTGCGCTTCGTCCGTCGACGCGCCGATGTGCGGCGTCGCGTAGACCAAACCGCTGCTCAAGATCGGGTGCGAGTACGTACCCTCGCGGGTGTCGGGTTCGTTGGGCAACACGTCGAGCCCGACGCGCAGTCCCTTCTGTGGAATCGCCTCGAGCAGCGCGTCGTAGTCGACGAGCTCGGAGCGCGCGGTGTTCACGAACATGGCTCGCTCCGGCAACGCGGCAATGACTTTGCGATCGACGATGCCACGCGTGCGCTCACCGAGCTCGAGGTGCACCGTGAAAATGTCCACGGATCGGGCCAAATCCTCCGGGGTTTGTGCGCGAATGACGCCTAGCTCCGCCGCCTTCGAAGCGGACAACGAACGTGACCAAGCATGGGGCTGCATGCCGTACGCTTGCGCGAGCTTGATCACTGCGCGCCCGACGTGACCGGTACCCAAGACCCCGATCTTCTTCCCGTTCAGCCCGACCGCGCGCGCGAACTCGTGCTTTTCCCATTTTCCGCTGCGCAAGCTGGCAACGCCGTCCGGCACGCGGCGATCGAGGCAGCCGATGAGCGTGAGCGTGAGCTCGGCGACCGCCGACGCATTCTTCCCCGGACAGTTGGCGACGTAGATGCCGCGCTCGCTGGCGGTCGAGACGTCGATGTTGCTGACACCCGCGCCGGCACGAATGATGAGATTCAGTGCCTTGCCCGCGTCGATCGCGGCCTTGTTCACGATCGTGCCGCGCACGATCAACACGTTCACTCCATCCAGAACGTTGACCAGCGCTTCACCGTCGAGGTCAGGGTCGTAGATTAGCTCGACGCCCAAGGCGCGCATTTCATCGAGGCTCGACTCTGAAAGCCGATCCGCTGCTAGGACTCTCATCTTTTCGGGCCTTCTATCACGAGCGCTCGCGAGAATTTCCGAGCGTGTGACGGGTACCCGCAATTTCCAACAAAAGGTCGCCGTTTTCGGCCTCGACCAACCATTGGCCCAGCGCGATTTGTGCTGCCTGCGTGAAGCGCGCTTGAAATTTGTGGTTTTTGACCGAGGTGTACAGGGCGCCCTGGCGGCCTTGCCTGAGGCTTTCGGGCTCGAGCGGGCTCTCGCTGCCGTCCGAAAGCAAAAGCTCGAGCCGCCCCGCCCATTCACGCACGCCCAGCACGAAAAACGGTACGTCCTCGACCTCGAAGTAGCTCCAATCGTAGCCGTTGTTCAGAATGAAGCGGCCGTCGTCCGGGTGGCGATCGATCCACGAGGCAAATGCGCGGGCCATGCCAGGATGCTCGACGAGCACCCCCTGATGGTGAAAGTGCCCCGTGGCGTCGAGCACGATCGAGCTCTCGCGGGAGCGCCCCTCGGGCGCCGGGAAGCGAAAGAATTCGGGATGATCGCCGGGACGCATCGCGCCGATTGTAGCGCTGAATTACGAGGCCGTGGAATATCGCGGCAACAGCTCGCGCAGTGTGGCGTAGCTGCCGAAGCAAAGCAGCACGTCGCCCACTCGCAGCACTTCTGTCCCACGCGGGTTGGGCAAGACCGCAGCGTCACGGGTGATGCTGAGCACCCGGACCTCCCGCTCGCTGAACGAGAGCTCGGAAAGTGCGCGATCGGCAAACTCCGAGCCGTGCGCCACGCGGAATTCGACCACGCCGTAGCCGCTCTTCAGCGTCAAACGCTGACGCAGATCCAATTCGGGGAAGGCCACGCGCTGCTCGAGCTGCTCGACGATTGCCGCCGCGACGTCGACGCCGGTAGCGGCTTCGATGCCTTCCAGTCCCGGCGAAGAGTTCACCTCCAAGACTTGCGGACCGTCCGGCCCCTCCAGCATGTCCACGCCTGCGACGTGCAGTCCCATGACCTGAGCCGCGACGATCGCCGTGCGTTCGAAAGCCGGATCGATGTCGATCTTCGAGGCGTGACCGCCGCGGTGCAAGTTGGCGCGAAATTCGTCACCGGTTGCTTGCCGGCTCATCGCGGCCACGACGCGGTCGCCGACCACCAACGCGCGAATGTCCCTACCGCGACTCTCGCTCACGAAGCGCTGAATCACCACGTCTTGGCGAGTGCTGTGCAGAGTTTCGATGATGGCCTCGGCCATCTTGGTCGTCTCGGCCAAGATCACGCCGATGCCCTGCGCGCCCTCGAGCAACTTGATGACCACCGGCGCGCCGCCCACGGCTTCAATCGATTGCTGAAGACTGGTGCGGTCGCGCGCGAAGGCAGTGGGCGGAATGCCCACCTCGTGTCGACTCAGGATCTGCGTCGAGCGTAGCTTGTCGCGCGCGCAGCTGATGGCGTGCGAAGAATTGAGCGAGAACACCCCCATCTGCTCGAACTGGCGTACGACGGCGGTACCGAACGCGCTGATCGACGCGCCGATGCGCGGGATCACGGCGTCGTAGCGTGACAGTTTGCGGTTGCGAAAGAACAGTGCCGGGCGCCCCGACTCCACGAGCAAACTGAAGCGCAACGTGTGCAGCACCTTCACGTGATGTCCGCGCTTGGCGCACGCTTCGCGCAAGCGCCGGGTGCTGTACGCTTGAGAGTTGCACGACAGGATGGCAATCCGCAGCGTCATGAACCCAGCCGTTCTCGACGGCGCTTGCCGACGGGCGGGACCGTCGCGGGTCGGGCGGGGGCGGGCTTCGAGGCGGATTTCGTCGCGGCTTTGGGTGGTGCCGAGGGACGGGTGCTCGGTTGCCGCAGCAGGTAGCGCCGACCGGGATCGACCAAGAACTCGTGGGCCAACGCGCGGCGCCCGATCAGCATGCGGAAGATCATCCGTCCTCGGTCGACCAAACTGAGCTCGATTTCTCGCTCCACCGGGCCGATGCGCACCTTGACGGCAACGAAGATGCGTTCCTCGGGCTCTCCGCTCGAGGGTCGGACCTGCCCACGCCGGGCGATCCGCGCTTCGACGGTCACTCGCCGATCGTGTTCGCTTCGACTGAGACGGACGTCGAACCGCACGCGTCCTCCGCTCAGCTCGCGGATGTTTTCGACGTGGAGCGCGCTGCTGCGCGCGCCAGTGTCGATCTTCGCGCGCAGCCTCAAGATTCGCCACGCCGGAATGTCGACGTATTCGGTCACGCCGATGACCAGCGGTGCGGTTGCGCTGCGTGTCACGCCCCGCGACGCTACTACAACTCCTCGCCTCGAGGAGCTGCGTACGAGCCGCGAAGAAGTCGGGCAAAAAGTCGACCAAAGCGCCTCACCCCAGATTTTCGTGCGAGTTTGGCGTTGGCAGGACTAGAAAACGAGGCGGCCCAATGCCGGACGAATTTCCTACCCTCGAGGTCGCCTGCGCCGTCGGTGTCTTGGCCCTCCTGCTCCGAACCCTGCTCGTCGCGAGCGAAATACAGCGGGTCCCGAAGTTGGCCGCGCAACTGGTGCGGCTGTTGAGTGCCGGGGATCGCGCGAGCGCGCTTTTGGCGTGCAACGCGCCGGCGGCGCCGGCCCTCGCGCGCAGCGCACGCGACCTGATCGAGGTCGTCGGAGAGCCACCGTACGGGGCAGAGGCGACACAAGATCTCCAATCCGAACAGCAGGACCTGGAGCAAGAACTGGCGCGTCGAGCCGAGAGCGGTCGCGCACGCGACCTCATCGTACTCACGGTGCTGATCGGCGCGATGGCCTTCGCCGCGCTTTCCAACCTGCTGGTCACGCGTTGGTTCCACGCGCTCGCCGCCCTCGCCTCGTTGCTCGTGATCGTCGGCTACGTCATGCGCAGTCGCTTACGTCGCATCGAACGAGCGCAATTGTCGCGCATCGGTGAAGCGCTCACGAACATGCTGCAAGCCGCGCCGGGTTCGCCCAGCGCGCGTCGCAGCCTGCATTCGATCGACAGCAGCTGCAGTGTTTGCGGTGAGAGCGTGTTTTTGCTCGCGCCCGAAACCGCGCTCGGCGCTTCGCTGCCCGCGCTCGGCATCCACGAGCTTCGGATCTGCAAAAATTGCGGATTCGTCAGCGGACAGGCGGAAGACCGAGCCGCCTTGGCCAAGGGCGCGCTCGAAGAGCTGAGCGTGCGATTTTCGCCCGAGGACGAAGCAAGCTCGGACGACACGGAACACGACGGCTGAGTTCGAGACCGAGCCGATAGCAGCCGGTCTTTTCTTGCATTCGCGCGATTTACGGGACACGTTCGCTGCAGAATGGATAGTTCCGGCACCCACGACGCCAATCGCGCCTACTACGACGCCTTTTCGGCCGGGTATGAAGATCACCGCGGCCAAAACGACCCAGGCGGCTATCACGAACTCTTGGACGAACTCGAGTCCGAATACGTGAAGCGCTACGGCGCGAGTCGCGACGTGCTGGAGGTGGGTTGCGGTACCGGGCTCGTACTGTCGCGCATCGCGCGCTTCGCGCGTTCCGCCCACGGCGTCGATCTTTCGCCCGGAATGTTGGCGAAGGCCCAGGCGCGCGGGTTGAACGTGGTGCTCGGCTCCGCGACCTCCCTGCCCTTCGAGGACAATCGCTTCGATGTCACCTGTTCCTTCAAGGTTTTGGCGCACGTGCCCGAGATCGAGCTGGCGCTGAAAGAGATGGTGCGCGTGACACGCCCGGGCGGCATCGTGCTCGCCGAGTTCTATAATCCGTACAGTTTGCGCGCGCTGATCAAGCGCTTTGGCCCTGCCGGCCGGATCGCCGCATCTGCCAACGAGAGCCACGTCTATACGCGCTTCGATTCGCCGTTTGCCGTGCATAAGCTGCTGCCGCCGGGCACCCACTTGGTCGGTGCCCGCGGTGTGCGGATCCTGACGCCCACGGCCAAGGCCATGAAGACAGCGTTTGGTCGTCGTTTCTTCCGCGCTGCCGAACGTGCGCTGTGCGACTCACCGCTGCGCGTATTCGCTGGCTTCTACGTCGCCGCGATCGAAAAACGCGGCTAGCGCCTAGCGTTTGCCGTTTCTCGGGGAAGCGAGAGTCCGCACCAATTGAGGGGCAAACCGTCGGACATTCGAAGCCTCCTAGAAGCGGCCGCTCACGCCGAACACAGCGCCGCCTTGCACGGGTACGGCGTTCGGCACGACGCGCAGCTGCGACGTCTCGGGCCGCAGGGCGGGCGGGAGATCGCGCTTTCGGACTTGGCGTTGTTCGGGCACGAAAGAAATTTGCGCTTCGAGAATGCCGATCAACGACACGCCGAGCCAGGCATACGACGAGTAGTCGAGCGCGGTCTTCCAATTATTGTTGCGGGTGTTGTTGCTGGGGTCGGGCTTGTCGAGTTGGCTGGTGGCGAGCACCAGGTGAGTCTCCACCCCGAGGGCCGTGAGCGTGGTCGCCGCGAGCAAGATTTCACTGGTCAGGAACACATAGCCGAGCTGCTTGTCCCCGTTCTGGAATTGACCGACGCCGAAGGGCACGAGCGCCAGCCAGCGCGTGCGCGGCGTGATCACCGTCTCCTGCTGGGCGAGCCGCTCGAGTTCCGCGACGCGCGCGCGTTCGCGTTTGGCGCGAGCTTCTTGCTGCGCGGCAAGCTCTTGCGCCTTTTTCACGCGCTCGTCTTCGGCTTTGCGGATCACGTCGAACATCGCCTGGCGCACGCGCAGGAAGCGGTCGATCACCGGCGGGGGGAACTGCAAACTGTCCGGCGGCTTCATCTGTGGGTTCTGGCGGATCGCCGCGCGCAGCGGTTCATCAGCCGCTTGCGTCTGGCCACCGCCGATCAGACAAGCCGCGTGGTAAACGCGCGCGCTCTCGATCACGTCCGGATCGCGAAGCGGGTGCGAGCTGTCACCGCCCAACAAGCGGTGCAGCGAGTCGGCACACTCCCCATACTTGCCGGCCTCGTACAGGTTGACGACCCGCGCGAGCTCGGCGGTGTCGTTCAAGCGTGGCGCCTCCGAGACCACCGGTCCGCGCGGCGCGGTTTGCGCGTACAGAGGCGTGGCGACGCACGCCATCCCCAACGCTATGAGGCTCGAACAGAAACGCGACAGACTCATCCGGGACCCCCCAAAGCCGGGAGGTTATGGCCCGGGGACAGTGAAGAGTCGACCGGGGCTGAGCGCCAGGTCAAATTCTTTCGGGGGGAGACCGCTGGTTGGCGGGGATAAGAGCGTACAATGAGCGTGCAGCAAGGCGGTCCCCATGCGGATTTTTTGCTGGCCAGGCACGTTGAAGGACCCGAGCTCCCCGCAGCTAGCCGTCGTCCCGGGCATGCCTTGGAACTCGATCACCGCCGGCTTGAATTCGATCGTCCCGCGCACGGTTTGAACCTCACCTGGATTGGCGGGCTTGACGACGTTGACGACCATGGTCTGCGGCGCGACGCAGCACTCCTCGTTTGGCGGCACGAACTGGAACGTGTGTGGGCCAACCGACAGCTCGTGGGGAGGACCGAACCAAACGATCTCTTGGCCGTCGATCTTGACGGTCGCATTCTTCGGGCCGTCGACCAAGACGCGGACGGTCGAAAGCTCCGGCGCGGCGGCTGACGCGGATGGCCGAGTCGTCACGTGACCGGGACGGCGCACGACCTCTGGCGGCGCGCGCCGAGGTTCGGCGCTGGCAGACACGGCGGCGGTCGTCACATTGGCGCTCGCCTTCGGTTCGGCTGCGATCGCGTTTGGCCGTGGCTCCGCGGTACCGCTCGAGGTCGTGGCTGCGGGACGCGCCCGCATCCAAGCTACGCCGCCGCTGACGATGCCCGTTGCCGCGCCAACCGCCAGTAAAACCACGGCACCGCGTCGAGCGGCGCGGCGCACGCTTTCACCGCGGGCGATTTGCGCGACTTGGCGAAGCAGCTCCGAATCGTCGGGTCGAAATGCGAGCGCTCGATTGAACAAGGCCGCGGCGCCCACGAAATCCTTGCTGGCCCGCGCGGCGTGGGCGCTCTTGCACAATTCAGCCACTAGGCGCGGCTCGTAGTCACGGTGATAGCCCGCGCTATCGCGTAAGAATGCCCAGATCTCCCGGCGCAAATCGCTGAAGCCAAGCCGGGCGAGCTCTTCTTTCAGTTCCTCGCCCATGGCGCGCGCGCTTTGATAGCGATCGGCGGCATCCCGCGCCAACGCGCGGCCGACGATCCGCGAGAGGCCCGCGCCGACCGTCGGCAGGGCGCGATCGGCCGGCGTAAAACTGCCGTCGAGGACGCGGCGTAAAACCTGCGCTGGGTTCTTGCCGTCGAAGGGCAGCTTGCCGACCAGCGATTCGTACAACAACACCCCGAGGCCAAACACGTCCGCGCTGGCGCTCACGTCGCCACCCTCGATTTGTTCGGGCGCCATGTGCGCGGGCGAACCCAGCACTTGACCGGTGGAGGTGACGCCCTGCACATCGAGCAGCTTGGCGATTCCGAAATCGGTGATCTTGATGCGCGCGGCCTGAGGAGCTTCGACCTCCGATTCGCCCTCGGTCGGCATTTCGACCAGCACGTTCTCCGGCTTCATGTCGCGGTGAATCACGCCCAAGCCGTGCGCGTGCTCCAACGCCGCAGCGATTTCGACCGCGATCGCGGCCGCGACCTCCGCCGGAAGATGGCCATGCTGCGCGATCAGTTGGCGCAAGGTCGTGCCGCGGACCAGCTCCTGGACCAGGTAGCGTTCCGACTCGTCGGCGTCGGAGACGTCATACACCTCCACGATGTTCGGGTGTTTGACCTTGGCGACGGCGCGCGCCTCGCTCACGAAACGCGCGGCGACCTCCGAATTTTCACGCAGATGATGATGGATGACCTTGACCGCCACCTCGCGACCGAGGCGTCGATCGCGGGCGCGATACACGGTGGCCATGCCACCGTGACCAATTTCCGCGATGAGCTCGTATTTTTCGAGCTCGGGGCTGCGTCCGGAGAGAGCAGTTAACAGGGCACCCTCCGTCGCGCCTCACCCTTCACGGCAGCTGCTCCACTCGCACCGCGTTCGTCGCGCCGCGCACACCAACGCGCGCGCCGTACACCATCACGTAGCGCTCGCCGGATTTGACCAAACCGTTGTCCGCCAAGATTTGACTGGTGCTCTGCACCTGCTCTTCGAGGTTCGTCGCAGCTGCAACCAGCGTGCGCGGCGATACCCCCCAATACAGGGCCAAACGCCGCAGCGTTCGGTCGTCCGTGGAGAAGGCCAAAATCGGCGCGCTGGGGCGGGCCTTGGACACCAGCCGCGCGGTCAAGCCGGTCTCGGTCAAGGTCACGATCAGCTTGGCTCCCACCTCGCGCGCGATGGAGCAGGCGGCGTGCGCGATCGCGTCGGGCGTGGTGTGGTCCGGCTCGGACGCAGAAGGTGCGAAGAAACGGCTGCCCTCGGCCTGGCGAATGATGCGATCCATCATACGCACTGCCTGAAGTGGGAATTTGCCGCTCGCGCTCTCGGCCGAGAGCATGACTGCGTCGGCGTTGCCGAACACGGCATGCGCGACGTCACTCGCTTCAGCGCGCGTCGGTCGCGGCGAGTCGACCATCGACTGCAGCATTTCCGTCGCGACGATCACCGGCTTACGGTGGATGCGACAGGTCCCGATGATCTGCTTCTGGATCACGGGCACGGTCTCCGGCGGGAGTTCCACGCCCAGATCACCGCGGGCAACCATGGCTGCGTCTGCGGCGCGCACGATCGAATCCAAGCGCTCGACGGCCGAAGGCGTCTCGATCTTGGCGATGATCGGCGTGGGTCGGCCTTTGCGCTCGCAGATTTCGCGCAGCTCCTGGATCTCTTCGGCGCGGCGCACGAACGAAAGCGCAATGTAGTCGACCCCGAGCTCGAGCCCGAAATCCAGGTCTTTCTTGTCCTTCTCGGTCAGCGCGGCCAAGCGCAGGCCCGAGGACGGCAGATTCACGCCCATGCGCGGTCGCATCGGACCGCCGTGCTCGACTCGACACTCCACGCGGTCACCGCGAATCGACAGCACTCGCAACTCGACCTGGCCGTCCGAAAGCAGGATGCGATCATCGACCCGAACGTCGTCCTTGAGCGACGGATAGTCGATCGAGATGGTGTGATCGTCACCCGTGTCACCCGAGATCAAATCGACGGTTTCACCGTTGTTGAGCACGGCGGGGCCAATCTTGCCGGTGCGGATTTTGGGCCCGCACAAATCCTGGAGCAACGCGACGGGCTTGCCGAGCGCGAGGCTCTCGGCCCGCACCATCTCGACCATGTGGGCGTGATCCGCGTGCGAGCCGTGAGAGAAATTGAGCCGCGCCACGTCCATGCCGGCCTCGATCAAACCGCGAATTGCCTCACGGCTGTTGACGGCGGGTCCGAGGGTACAAACGATTTTTGCGCGGCGAGCAATCATTGATCTATGGGTCCGTCTGCTTGGCGTGGGCTCGATTCGCGGCCGCAGCCTTTTTGTGGAGCCGCCAGCATGCCACAAGGGGGCGCCGCTCGGGTAGCTGACTCACGAGGGAAATCGCAGCTTTGTTCAAGGGGTCCCGCGCATCGTCACGACGAGCGCGGGCTGCAACGGTCGGGGCCACGTGCAAGCGGCAGCGCGACTTACGCGTTTGCGTCGCGGGATGGCCCTGGTAAGGACCTCGAGATGTACGGATTTCGACGCAATGCGCAAGGGCAGGCGTGCCTCGGCGACTCGCCCCTCTCCGAGCTTCTCGGCCAATCGGGACTCGATACACCTGTCTATTTCTATGACCTCGACGCGATTGCCCAAGAAGCGCGCTCGCTCATCGCAGGTTACGGCGACGCGCGCCACGTCATCGCCTATGCCGTAAAAGCGAATTCCGCTGGCTCGGTGGTCCGGACATTGGCAGCGGAGGGTACCGGCGCCGACGTGGTCTCGGGAGCCGAACTCGAGGTGGCCATCGCCTGTGGCATCCCGGCCGAGAAGATCGTGATGAGCGGCGTAGCCAAAAAGGACAGCGAGCTGGACCTCGCGATCTCGGCGCGCGTGCTGGCCATTCAGGCCGAGAGCGTCGAAGAAGTGCAGCGCATTGCCGCGCGAGCGCGTGCCCTCGGACGACAAGCCCGGATCGCGTTTCGCCTCAACCCGGGCGTCGAGATCGAATCGCACGCGCACATTTCCACGGGTCACGACAAGGCCAAGTTCGGCATCGTGCGCGCCGACATCGGGCGCGCCTTCGAAGCGGTCGACGCGGCGGGTGACTCCCTCGTCGCAGTCGGTTTGTCGACCCACGTCGGTTCGATGCTGGGCGAAGTCGCACCCTATTTGAAATCTGCGCGGCACGTGTGTGACGTCGCGCGAGCGCGCCGCGCCAGCCGGGCGGGCCTCGAATACGTCAACTTTGGTGGCGGCTTCGGCATCGACTACGGCAAAGGGCAATCCGCGAAACCCGCGGACTTTGGCCGAGCCGCCGTCGAACTCCTGCGCGCCGAGGGCTTGTCGGACCTGATGATCGTCGCCGAGCCGGGACGCTCGCTGGTTGGCTCGCATGGCGTTTTGGTCGCCCGGGTAGTGCAGAGCAAGGTCAGCGGTGAGCACTCCTGGCTGATGATCGACGCCGGAATGAACGACCTCTTGCGACCAGCCTTGTACGGCGCGAAGCACCGCATCGAGCCGCTCGATGGCGTACCGGGTGAGCACGAGTGGCGCGTAGTCGGCCCCGTCTGCGAGAGCTCGGATGATTTCGGGGCGCACCCCATCGGCAGCGAGCCACCGACGGCGGTGGTGATCCGCGACGCGGGCGCTTACTCGTTCACGATGGCGAGTGAGTACAACGGGCGAGCCCTCCCGAGCGAGGTGTTCGTGAAGAGCGGCGTGATCGTCAGCAAGAGCCCGAGCGCAGGCAGCGCGGCCTGGGTGAAGCGCCGGCTACAAGCCTGAGCCTCGGCTGAAGGGCGTGGTGACGAAGCCGTGCCAACTGAGGAACAGCAGCACGGCTTCTTCCCGGCTCGCGCCGTCAGGATAGCGCAACGCCCCGCGGGCCTCTAACCAGGGTCCGGACGCGGTCGCGAGCAGCGGAACCCCGAAACCCAACTGCGCGTCGAAGCCGCGATTCGGTCGCGGCGCGTGCTCGAGCCGCTGCGCCCAAAAAGCTCCCAGCGACAACGACAACGAATCGAGCGTGAGATCGAAGAGCGCGGAGCCGGTCTCCATTCCCTTGACCCAGCGCGGTACGAACAGCGGGCGCAGATCGATGCCGAGGCCGAACAGCGACGGCGCCGATTCGTCGCCCGCGCGGATACGCCCCGAGGCGTACACGCCTGCCATCGAAAAATAGTGCGCGCTGGCACGCAACGCAGGGGCTGCGCGTCCCGCGGAGCCTAGCTCGGCGCCGAGCGCAAAAGCCAAATCGAGGTCGCCGTCGAAACGACCGTACACGCCATCGCCCGAAGCCTTGTCGGGGTCTCGCGCGGCCACGCTCTGTGCATGAGCTGGCTCGGTAGCAACGACCGCCAAGGTCACGAGTAATAGGGCGCTGCACACCGAGGCAAAGCGCAAGCGGCGCGAGGCTCCGATCATCTCTCAGTCCGCGGCCAAGCGACGCACGATTTCGGGACGGAGTTCCGGCGCGAAAATCAGGCGAATGCGCGACATCTTCTCGCCGCGGAGACGACCGAGCAAAAACGACACGTCAGCCAAGGCTCGAGTCTGCCCGCCCGGGAAGACGACCGTCAATGGGTCGTGAATGTCGTCGAACGCGATCGTCGAAGCGGCGTCCAGCCCGACGTAGATCTGCGGATCCAGCCCGGCCTTGTCCGCGACGTCGCGAGCGATGTCGAGGGCGGCGATGCGCGCGTCGGGGGTCGCTCGTTCGTCGAACAACTCGTAGGTCTTGAACAACTTGCGCGCGTGGAAGCGCGCGGTCAGATCCGCAAGCACCGGATTTTTGCTTTGACGCCAAGCGCTCAAAGCAACCCACAGGGAAGCGTCGTCCAGTTCGAGATAGTCACTCAACTTGGCATCACCTCCCTGGGCCAGCGACACGATGGCCGTGGGGGTCGACGGCAAGCGGTCACCGTTGGCCAGCATCTTGGCGACCTCGTTGAAGATGCGCCCGAGCATCCACTCGCTGGCGCGCTCCGTCTTGTGAAAATACACCTGCTGGAACATGAACAGGCGCGCCAGCACGAACGACTCGATGGCTGGAATGCCCTTCGCGCCATCGATGGCCAATGGCGGCGCCTGGCCATCTTCGGCGACGCCGAAGCATAGGCTCCGCAACAGCCAATCCAAGTCGAACGAGCCGTAGCTCACTCCCGTCGCGTGGGCGTCGCGCAGCAAATAGTCGCAACGATCCACGTCGAACGTGCCGCTCACGGCGCGCGCCAAAAACGTCAGCTCGTGACGTCCGTGCACGAGGTCGACGACGCGCTCCGGCAAACCGGGATCGAAGCGCTGCAGTACGGCGTGCACTTCCGTACTCGGGTCGAGCACGATGCGCGTGGTCCAGTCCTCGTGTTTCTTCGAGTCAGGCAGCGCTTGTTCGAACAGATGCGAAAAAGGACCGTGCCCGACGTCGTGGAGCAGTGAGGCCGCGAGTGCGTCGCGGGCGCGTTCGGTGGTCAGCCGTTGCCAGAACGGCAACCCCTCGTGCAGGCCGCGCAGACGTCGGATCAGGCGAGTCATGACACACGCCGCGCCGATGGCGTGCGCAAACCGCGTGTGGTCAGCGCCCGGATAAGCGAGCGAGGCAAGCCCGGTCTGCCTGATCCGTCGGAGCCGCTGTACTTCAGCAGTCTCGAGTAGCGCGGGAACGATGGCTTCCTCCGGCGTCTCGAAAGAGACGAGGCCGTGGACTGGGTCTCTCAAAATCATGGGCAACGCACTTTACGCCACTCTACCAGATGACCTCCGCGATTCCGCCCACGGTGCCCTAACCGCGCAAACGGCGGGCATTTGCCCGCAATCGGCGGCCATTCGCGGACCACCCTCGGCGCACAAAATGCCTCGCTCGGTCGCCACCAGCGGACAAATCGAGACAAACGCGTCGACCCGAGGCCGCGCCGCGCTGGAAAGGACGAACGTAAGAAAGAAGAGTGAGAAAGGTAAGAATCGAAAAATAGGCGCTGACTCGCACGTCACGCTGGACAGGATCTAAAAAATTGGAGAGAACTATTTGTGAGATCGCGGGGACTAGTGCCCGCAGGAAATGCGACGTCGCAACGACGCGCGACTCGGGTTGATGGTACTGGTGGAAGTGTCGGGGGATTTGCAGCAGAAGTTGAGGAAGTTGAGGGAGGGCGTCTTGAGGGAGACGACAGGGAGTGGTTCCCAAATCGAGCTAGAAACATTGTCAAAAGCAGAAAAACCGCGGGTGCGCGCCTGGACAACGGGCCTATTTCGCGGTTTGCTAGTGAGATCCCATGCCCTCTCGTAAAGACCAAGAGTCATCAAGCGCGGGGGCGATCCGCTTGGTGGATGTGCTGCGCCAGCTGCCCGAACGGGAGCTCGGCTCACTGATCGCACGGCTCAAGATTCGAATCGACGAGGCCAAGCGCATCGACGTGCCTTCACAGGTCGCGCGAATGCTGCTGCAGCTGCCGGAAATGCGGGACGCCGGCATTTTGCCTGGCCCGACGCGGGAACTTCTGTACCGTGTCGCTGAAGCGCGGGGGGTGCTTTTCGCCCAAACCCTGCCCCCCGCGGTCGAGCCGCTGGTTGCTCGCGGGATTGTGTTCATCCGCGGCCGCGACAAAGGCGTGGAGCTGTTGCTACCCATCGCGCACATGCTCCAACTGCGCAGCTGGGAGGGCGAAGATCCGCGCGGAGCTCGCGCGCTCTTGGCGCAGCTCCACCCGGACGTCGCGAACAGCATCGCCGGCCATTACCTCGGTCGCCCGGCCACGCCACCAGTCGCCTTGTGTCTCGAGCCAGCGTGGGAAGTGTTCGCGGACCAGCAACGCCTCGAGCGCGAGGTCGAGGAGCTCGCGCCGCTCGAGCGCAAGCTCCTGAACGCAATCGAAAAAGTCGGCGGTGAGGTCGACACGGAAGAGTTGCTCGATCTCGAACGCGAGCCGATGCGCTTGCGCGGCGCGACAGGCGCGACTCCCTCTCGTCGCGGCGTCGGTTTCGCCCTCGAGCGGCGAGGCTTTTTGGTTCCGGTGCACCCGAACCGCCACGTCATTCCAAGTGAGGTCGTGGCCATCGTCGGCACGCAGCGGCGTGTCGAGCGCGAGGCACAGCGCCGCGAAATTCGCAGCTTCGTGCTGGCCGAAGATCACGCGCCGCGGCGCGCGCGCTTCGCCGAAGACCCGGCGCCAATCGCGCTCGCCATGGCGCTCGCCGTGCGCGATCCCTCGGTCGAGGTACGCGCGGGCGTCGGCACGCCGCGCTCGTTGATCACCAAGTTTGCCGCGCGGTTCGGGCGCGACACGGAGGTGATCGCGCTGGTCGCTTCGCTCAGCCGCGCCATCGGCTTGTGGGATCCGTCTGCGGTCAGCACGGCCTCCCCTCCCGGCTCACACACCGTGGGCGACCTCGGTCGAGCCCTGTTCGAGGCTTGGCGCCGCGGCGGCGCCTGGGACGAAGCACGGCCTGACGGTGAGGCGTTGCGTGTGACCGCGGACGCGCGTGAAACGAGCGCCGTCAGCGTCGTTCGTGAGCTGGTGCTCGAGGCCTTGCAAGAGTTGGGTGACGGCCGCTGGGCACCTTGGGAAGCGATCGCCGCCTACGTACGCTCGGACGCACGCGCGCCGGGAGTCGCTCGCTTGATCGAGCGCTGGGCTCAACGTGCAGGCGTCGAGCCGATGACGCCGGCAGAAGTGGCCCGCCGCATCGCACTCGAAACACTCCACGTGCTCGGCATCGTGGATTTGGGCGATCCAGAGGCGGACGACCTCGAATCGATCGGACCGACCTTGCGCATCACGCCTCGTGGGCGCGCGTTTTTGGCGGACGCCGCACCTGAATCGCGCGTGCCGGCGAGCAGCCAGGCGAGCCGCTTTCTGGATACGCAAGCGCTACGCATCGGTGCCAATGCCAGCGTGGGCAGCGTCATTTCGCTGGCTCCATTCGTCGAAATCGGCGGGATTGCCAGCGCTTCACTGGATATTTTGATTACTCCGCAGGCGCTCTCCCATGCGTTGAGCGCCGGCTTCGATGGTGAAGTCATCCGCACTCGGCTCGAGGTCTTGGCCCCCCTGCCCGACCCGATCGCGCGCACGCTCACCCAAGCCAGCACCGTGATTGGCCGCGCCGAGTTCGTGATGACCCAGGGCTTCTTGTGGGTCGAAGATCCCGAAGTGCGCGAGCTGCTCCGCACGCGCCGCCAGAGCGCAGACCTGTTCGTCGATCCTTCACCGCCTTCGGGCCTGCTCCTGGCCGTCGGGGTCGACCTCGAGCGAGTCGCGCGCCGCTGCCGCGCGCTCGGCGTTGAAGTGCTGGTCGATGGCGAGGTGTACCGGACACGCTCGATTCCACCTGGACGCGGCAGCGGCGCGCGCCGCTTGGACTCGGCCGGCACCATGGCCGCGGTGCGAGTACCGTCGACCGCCGGCATGCCCGCCGCGCGCACGTCGTCGCGGCCACCGTCCGCACGTCAGCCCGCTTCGCGCTCGGGTTCCACGCCGCCGCCCGCCAAGCGCGGCAACGGCGGATAGCCTCAACCTTCGAAAAGCCCGACCAGCTCTCGGTCCCTCAGCGGAAGATCTCCGATTTGAGCGCGAAGGCTCCGCTCACGGCGATCCGATCCCCCGGCTGGATGCCGCGCGAGACCTCCACGCGGTCGCCATCCTGCGCGCCTAGAACCACCGCGCGAGGTTCGACCGAGAGTTCGTCGTGAGCGACGAATACGGTCGGCTTGCCGTCGATGCTGCTGACGGCAGACAGCGGAATCGAGATCGCGGAAGACACGGGCGCCGCGGTGTGAATCGTCGCTGACACCGACTGACCGGGGCGCAGCCGCGACTGCGGGTGCTCCACGACGATGCGCACCGGGGCGGTGCGCGTGGCCAGATCGATCACGTCACCGACGTAAGCCACCACGCCGTGCACGGGCTGATCGCCGGCGGTGACCGATGCGACATCCACCGTGTCTCCGTTGCGAATGGCCGCGAGCTGCCCCTCGAATACCGCCAACTCGACCCAAACCCGATCGAGATCCGCAACGCGGAACGCGGTCAGCGTGGCTTCCACCGACTGACCGCGGCTCACGTTGCGTTCGACGACGCGCCCAGCGATGGGCGTGGTCAGGCGCAAGATCCCGGTCGGACCGTCATTCGTTCCGCCGAGCGCGCGCACGCGCTGTTCGGCAGCAGCGAGGTCCGCGCGTGCGGACACGGCCTGCGCCTTGGCCAACTCGGCGTCACGGTGGGCGGAGATTTTGGCCTCTGCCAGCTCCGCCTCGCGCTTTTCGTTGGTGGTGGCCGCCTCCGCGTGCGCGCGCGCCGCCACCACGGAGGCTTGCGCTTGGCCCAAATCCGCGCTCTCAATCTCGGCGAGCAAATCGCCGGCCTTGACGCTGTCGCCCTCGAGCTTGAACACGCGACTCACGCGACCCGCGATGCGCGAGCCAACCGCCGCAACGCGATCCGGGTCGAACGTCACCGTACCGGTCACGCTGATCATCGGTTTCAAGCTGCCTTCGGCGGCAGGTGCAAATTCTATCTTCTGCCGTTTGGCGAACTCTGCAGAATAGCGGATCCACTTACCGTCCATGTACGGAACATCACGCTTCTCACCCTTGGCTTGCGCGTTCGCCTTGGGCTCCGAATGCGTGAAATAGAAGACGGCCGCAGAGGTGAGGCCAATTCCGAATGCGATCACGGTCAAACGTTGCGAGAGCTTTTTCATGACTTCACTTCTCCACCGACAGCGCGCTCGAGTTCGATGCGCGCGACCCAGGCCGCCTCGATGGCGTCGATTCGACTCGCTCGAACTCTGAGCGAATCACGCGCCGCGGCCAGTAAACGAAACACGTCGAAGCGCCCGGCTTGGAAGCCTGCCTCGGCAAAAGACAGCGTGCGCTCGGCTGCAGGTACCGCCTGCGTGCTGAGCCGATCGAGCTCTCGGCGGCTGGACTCGTAGCTGCCCAGCGCCGCCAGCACCGCGCGCCGCAGAAGGCGCGCCTCGAGCGCGAGATCCGCTTCGGCACTCTCGCGCGCTCGCGCGGATTGCGCGCGCAACCCTTGATTGCGCTGCGCCACCGGCAACTCCACGCTGAGCCCGAGGACGCCGTAGGTGGGCGAGAGCGGCGCCGAGTCGACGCCCGCGTAGAAACCCACGCGAGGAAACACCTCTTTGCGCAGACGCTCTTCGGTCGCGCTCCACAGCGCAACGCGAGCTTGAATTGCCTTCAATTCAGGGTGCGCGGTCAGCGCGCGTTGCAGCAGCGCGTTGACCTCGTCGACCTGTGGCAACTCGCTCACCGGACTGGTGAGCGTCAGCGGCACGTCGGATTCGAGGTCGAGCGCGTCACGCAAATCCATCAGACTCGTGGCGCGGTCGCGTTCGAACGCCATCCGCGCCGCCTCCAGTTCGGCCACCTGCAACTGCGCAGAAGCCGCATCGAGCTCCGAGCCCGCGCCCGCATTGACCCGACGTTGCGTGGCATCGAGCACACGCCGCGCGACGACCAAACCCGCGTCAGCCTCGATGATGCGCAGCTCGGCGATTTGCGCGCTGACATAGCCGCTCAACGCCCGCACACGGGCGCTGGTCCGAGACATGGCGAGTTCTGCCTGAGCAACGGCCGACCAACGCGCGGCTTCCCGCACGCGGGCGCGAGGGGCGCCGCCCACGTCGAACAAGACATCCAAGGTCGCCCCGTAGCCGAGACTACTGGAGCCGCCGCTGATCAGCGGCCGAGCATCGACGGCTAGCCGCGGATTCACGGGCATGACCAAGCCAGCACCGACGCGTTTGGCGTCGGCTTCGCGGGCGGCAAAGCGCGCGCGCGTCACTTCGGGACCATCCGCCTTGGCGCGAGCCAAGGCGTCGGGGAGAGATAGCGAGAGCGGAACCGCCGCGTGAACCTGACGTGTGACGAAGCAGCTGGAAATGACTGCACACGTGACACAGAGGAAGGACGCGAGGGCGCTCTTGAAACGAAACTTCAAGGCAGGGCCTCCGGTAAACGATGGAGCAACGGGGAACAGGCGCGCCGTTCGATTCTCGAAACGGGCACGAAAACGTTTCAGGGCGTGTGACCGCCGAGCCGAGGCGCGACCAGCGCGCGAGCGGCTCGGCCTACGCGGCGCTCACTTGCCGCACTCACCACGACAAAAAGCGAGCGGCGCGGCAACGGCTCAGACGCGCGGAGGACGCTCGAGATCGCGGGAGTGGCTCGCTAGCGCGCGATCCGCAGCGGAGGCGCCGCAATCAGCGCCCGAGTTCTCGCCGTGGGTCAGCACCCGAATGCGCGGCTCACCTGGGGTGACCAGGGCGTCGGCCCCATCATCCGAGTCGTCCAGGACTACCGCGGCGAGCGTGTCTTCCTCGCGGGGCTCGTCCGAGAGCGGGCACAGCTGGTCGGTCCCGAAATCCGGCAGAGCCGCGCAGGCCGCTACCAGAGGAAAGCCGCTCAAGCAACGCACGCTGACGACGAACAACGCCGTAAACAGAGCCAAAAGCCGGAGCGCGCGAGTCACTGCTCCGGAGTCGTGCCGCGGAGTGCCGGGCTTGTCAAGCTCGGGGCGCGATTGCCCGCAAGCCCGACTCAGATTGGGACGAAAGCAAGTGCTGTGAAATCGCGCTCCGTTCACGTTCCAGAAACTCGGCCACGGCGTGGCTCAGGCGGCGATCCAGAAAGGCGTGCGCGCTGAAGGTGCGCGAGGGCTCGAAGCCGCGCGAAAGCTTGTGTTCACCACCCGCCCCGGGCTCGAACAACGAAAGCCCCCGCTCGATACACTCCTGAATCCCGCGATAAAAGCAGACATTGAAGTGCACGAACGGGCGTTCTTCGAGAGCGCCCCAATAGCGCCCGTACAGCGCCCGCTTGCCGAGCAAATTGAACGCGCCTGCGAACGGCTTGTGCGAGCCGCCGTCGCGCGCGACGACCACGTGCAAATGCTCGGGCATCGTCTGACACACTTGCTCGAAGAACGCGCGATTCAGGTACTGCTTGCCGTAAAAAAACTTCTGCACCGTCGAGCGATAAAAATCGAAGATGAAGTCGACCAGCTCGGGGCGCAAACTCTCGGCGGTGAGCACGGAAAACTCGATCTCGCGATCGCGCATTTCCCGCATTTCCCGGCGGATCTGATTGCGACGCTTGGAGTTGAAGCGCGCTAGAAAATCATCGAAAGACTGATAGCCCGCGTTCTGCCAGTGGAATTGCAGGCCATGCCGCGGCAAGTAGCCAGCCGCCTCGAAGCCCCTGGCCTGCGCCGGTTCGGGGAACAACACATGGCAGCTCGATGCGCCGATGCGATCGGCGATCTGGGGCAACGCGGCGGCGAAGCCTCGCAAAATCGTCGCCTCATCCTCGCCCGCCTTGATCAATACCCGCGGTCCGGTTGCCGGTGTGAACGGCACTGCGACGATCAGCTTTGGGTAGTAGTCGATGCCCAGGCTCCCTTGCGCATAACGCGCGAAGGAGTGATCGAACACGAACTCACCCTCGCTGTTCCCCTTCACGTACGCGGGCGCCACGCCCACCATTTCACCCTCGCGGTAGGCGGCGATGTGCATCGCGAGCCAGCCACGAGAGGGGTCGATGCAGCCCGTTTCTTCGAGCGCGGACAGCCACTCGTAGCGCAAAAATGGCGGACAATCTTCACCCGCGAGCAGCTGCCAAGCGCTCGCGCCGATGTTCGCGATCCGCTCGTGAGTGCGAAATTCCAAATCAGGCATGGGCGCAGGCGAAACCACTGGCCGAGGAAGCTTAGCCCCAAAATCGCGCGCGTGCCGCGACTACAGGAATTTTCGTAAGCGGTAGGCCAGGTACTCGAGCAGCCGCTGGCCGAGCGGGCGAAAGCGAAAATCGACCGGAAGGACCTCGCGACACCGTTCGAAGTCTTCCAGAAACGAAGCCTCCAAACGCTCGGCAAAGCGCTCATCGAGCACGCTGACGTTGACCTCGAGGTTCATGCGCAGCGACATGTAGTCGAAGTTGAAGGTGCCGATGGTGCTCCACACGCCGTCCACGACGGCCGTTTTCGCGTGCAGCACGCTTTCTTCCCACTCGAAGATGCGCACCCCTGCGCGCAACAGCCGCCCCCAAACAGCGCGACTCGCGTGGCGTACGATGTCGACGTCACTTTGACCGGGTACGATGATGCGCACGTCGACGCCGCGGCGCGCGGCCCGAGCCAACGCTCGCAGCACACGGCCGTCGGGCACGAAGTACGAATTTGCAATGAAGATGCGTCGCTTCGCGCCGCGCAAGTAGTGCGAGTAGGCGCGGGAAATTTCGCGCTGAGTACGCAGGAAACGCTGCCCCAAGACGCGCACGGCAGCCGCGTTCGTACGCCGGCCGCTGGCGGGCGGCGGCGGCGCGAGCAACGCGTCAGGCATGCGCAGCTTGCGCCCTCGCAAGCGCTCCCACACGCGCGCAAAGCAGTCGCAGAGGCCCGCCACCGCTGGGCCGTCGATCCGCAGCATATCGTCGCGCCAGCCCGCCCCACCTTCGTCGAGCGAAAGCCAATAGTCGGCAATGTTGATGCCACCGGTGAATCCGGTCTGGCCGTCGACCACCAGAATTTTTCGGTGATCGCGACGCGTCAGGCGCGACAGCCGAAACCGCTGCTTCCACGGCGCGATTGGGTTGAATTCGATCACCTGGACGCCGGCGCGCGAAAGCTCGGCGAACATCTCGTCGCTTGCACCGACGGAACCCACCGCGTCGAAGATGACAGCGACTTCGACACCTCGCCTTGCCGCATCGGCCAAGGCAGCAGCGAATTTTTGTCCGATTGTGTCGGAACCGAACCAATACATCTCGAGCAGGATTTGCTGCTCTGCTGCAGCGATCGCCGAGAGCATCTCCGGATATGCGGCCGAGCCGTTACGCAATAGGCGCAGTCGATTGCCCTCGACGAAATGAAGAGGGGGTTCTGATACCGCTGTCAGCTCCGGATTCGCCACGCGCGCGGAGCCTAACCCGGGCTCGGGCGCGCCGCTCGAAGCGAGGTAACCCGGGGCAAAACACCCCAGGAATTTCCACGCTTCCTTGCGAATCGATTGCTATGCTGGGGGAAATGCTGCTGCGCGTTCTTGGTCTTCCCTCGCGCCTCACCGCTCGTTGCGCCTGGGCGTGTCTCGCCTTCACCCAATTCGCCTGCCAAAACAGCAGCTCGCCGCCGTCGACCTACCCCACGCAATACCCGCAGCAACCGCAACCCGGAACGGCAGCGACTGCAGCGGCGCCGGGCGTGCAACCTGCGAACGGGCTGCCCAACGGGCAGTCGGCTCCTCTCCCCGCGGCCGGCGTGCCCGTGGCCCCGGTCTCGAATGATCCGATCAACGCAGGCGATCTGACATTCTTGCGCGGCCAGGCACAATCGTTGTTGAACGAGCTGGTCGCCACACTGCCTGCTCCGCAACAGCAGCGCGTCGCCGGCATCCCGCTGGTCGTCGACAGCACCGTTGGCGACGTCAACGCCTTCGCCACCTGCACTTCGGCGGGGCACGCGGCAATGGCCGTCACCGATGGCTTATTGGACATCGAGGCGCACTTGAGCCAAGCGCGCGCGACGGACGAGCTCTTCGGCACACACAAGTTGTCCGACTACATTCAACTCATCGTCCAGCAGCAAAAGCCCAATCGACCGATCGTGCAGCCGCCGCTGGGCTTCTTCGATGCGACGCAGCAAGTGGACGGTCGCAAAGTGCTGCGTCAACATCAGCTGCTGGAAGAGCAAATCGGCTTCGTTTTGGGCCATGAGCTCGCCCATCACTACCTCGGCCACCTGCCGTGCACCTCGGCCGGCCAATTGCCGCTGGCCGAGCTCGGGCAAGCGCTGTCTGACACGGTGCCACTCTTCAATCAGCCGAACGAGATCGCGGCGGACGGGTCGGGCACCAACAACCTGCTGACGCTGGGTTTTCGGCGTGCCGGCTACCACTTGACCGAAGGCGGCGCGCTCATCACCATGCAATTCTTCGCCGGGCTCGAACAATTCAGCCCTGGCGCGCTGATCTTCGCGTTTCAGAATACCCATCCCCCCGCGGTGATCCGCGCCCCGATCATCCAGCAGACCGCCGCTGCCTGGAGGCTGACCGGCGGCCGTGGCTTGCCGTATTTGTTCTAAAGTCAGAAACTGGCGCTTCCGCCGACCGATGAGGGTGGTCGGAACCGGCTGAAGCAATGAGTGACAAGACCGAACAAGCCACGCCCAAGCGGCTCGCCAAGGCACGCCGTGAAGGTGACAGTCCGGTCTCGGCCGCGCTCTCGCAGAGCGTCGGCTTCGGCGCGGCGCTGTCGGTCGTGGGAGGCGTCATCGCCGTCGCAACGGAGCAGACCGGAGCCTTGCTCTCAGCGGCCCTGCGCCACCCGAGCGAGCCCGCCTCGCCCACGACCATCGCGCGCGTGGTGCTCGGGATTACCGTCCCCATCGTCGCGGTGGCCGCCGCGGCCGGCGCCGCCGCGGGCTTCGTGCAAACCGGCGGAACAATCAGCGCAACCAAGCTCAAGCCAAGCCTCGATCGCTTGAACGTGTTCACCGGGTTGAAGAACCTATTTTCTTGGCAACGCCTGGTCGGTATCGCACGCGCGCTGTTTGCCGCATCTTGCGTCAGCTATTTCGCGCTGCGCCAGCTGAGCTCCCACGCCGCAGACTTCGCATCCTCGATCGGCAACCCGCGCGCCGCCGCGCTGCTCGCGGCGAGCATCGCGAGCAAGGTCGCGTGGTTCGCGGCAGCGCTCGGGGTTTCGCTCGGCTTGGTGGATCTATTGCTCACTCGCCGCGCTTGGTTTCAGCGCCACCGCATGAGCAAAGATGAAGTCAAACGCGAACACCGCGAGTCGGAGGGCGACCCGGCATTGAAAGCCGCGCGGCGACGCGCTCACCAAGAGGCCCTCACGGGCGCCACTCTCGGCGCCGTAAAAACTGCGAGCGTGGTAATCGTGAACCCAACTCATTTGGCCACCGCCCTCAAGTACAACGAAGAAGAGGAGCTGGCTCCCTCGGTCATCGCTCAAGGCCAGGGCGAGATGGCAAAGCTCATCATCGAAGCCGCTCGCGCCTACGGTGTCCCGGTCGTGCGCGACGTGCCCGTGGCTCGCGCGCTCAACGAGCTCGAAGTCGGCGATGAGATCCCGGAAGTCCTGTACGAGGCGGTGGCGGAAATCTTACGTGAAATTTGGCAGGCTGAGGCGAACCCCGCGCCTTGAGTGAAGCTCTCGACCCGCGAATTGTACGGGCCCTCTCGCGGCAATACGCTATATTGCGCGGCATGGGTGGCTTGCGCTTCAGTTGGCTTCAGGGTTTCGGGTTCTCATTCTTTGCGCTGCTCGCTGCTTGCGGCGGTCGCAGCTCCACCCTCGATCCAGACGGCGTGTACCTCGAACCGAGTCGACCGAGCGGCGGCTCGACTTCGCAGCCTGCCGGGGGCAGCGGAGCCAAAGCCGGCGTCGGAGCCGGTGGGGCGACTTCTACAGGTGGCAAATCCGGAGTGCCCACGCCTGCTGGCGGCAGCAGCGCCTCTGGCGGAACTGCAGGCGCCGGAGTCGGCACGTCAACCGGCAGCGCCGGCGCATCCGGTACCGCCTCGGGCGGCTCCGCAGGGCTCGATCCGACGACGTTCGCGTACTGCACGGCGTTCTGCAACGTCAGCACGCAGGGAGCATGCCCCAGCGGCACCACGAGCGCTGAATGCTCCGCCCAGTGCGCGAGCGAGCTCGCAGGCGAGAGCCCCGAGTGTCGACAGATCGCCTCGAGCTTCCTCGCGTGCCTGACCACCGCCTACGAGAAGAGCCGGAACTGCACGGAGGTCGATCAATCGAGCGTCGGTGCCTGCTCCAAATGGGCCGAAGCCTACTCGTCGTGCCTCGCCCCGGCGCCCGTGCCGACGCCAGCTCCGGACCCAATGCCCCAACCCACGTGCTCCAGCTCGGGCAGCAGCAGCAACGGCAAGTGCAACTTGGACGTGAAGTGCGCGACAGGCGCGTACTACAGCGTGTCCTGCTACCAGACCGGCAGCGCACAGAGCAATTGCACGTGCAATGCAAGCCTGCCCAACGGCAGCGGCACCGGCGCCAACTTCGCCCTGAACGAAACCACGACGTTCGCGTGCTACGACAGCTTGGCCGCCTGCGGGTTTCCGCAAATCGGCGCCAAATAGCGCGCAAATCGTGCGGCGCCGGACATTCCTCGGAAACCGGCGCGTGAACCTTCCGGCAGTAGCCTGCTCGTGAGTCGCCCAGCGCACCGGTCGAAAAACTCGGCGTGGGCGCCCAGAGAAGGAGCGTTCACGATGGCATGGCGTCAACGCGTGGTCGTGGTGGGTGCCGGTTTCGGCGGAATCGCGGTCGCGCGTGCTCTGCGCAAGGAGCGCATCGACGTGCTGCTCATCGATCGCAACAACCATCACGTGTTTCAGCCGCTCCTTTACCAGGTCGCGACGTGCGCTCTCTCGCCTTCGGAGATCGCGTTTCCGGTGCGCTCCATCTTCGCTTCGCAGAAGAATGTCGAGGTGTTGTTTTCCGAGGTGCAGAGCGTCAATCTCAAAGGGCGCCGTATCGAAACCTCGACTGGCCCCATCGATTACCACTTCCTGGTCGTGGCTGCCGGGGCACGCAACAACCACTTTGGGCACGACGACTGGGTAGACATCGCGGTCGGACTCAAGTCCTTGGACGACGCATTGGAGATCCGTCGCCGAGTGCTGGTCGCGCTCGAAGTGGCGGAGCAGGAAACCGCCGATCTGCGCAGGCGCGAGTTGCTCACGTTTTGCGTGATCGGCGGCGGACCAACGGGCGTGGAGATGGCCGGCGCACTCAGTGAGCTGTCGCGCACCTTGGTCGGCCGCGACTTCCGCCACATTCGCCCGGAAGAAATCACCGTGATGCTGCTCGAGGGCGGGCCATCGATCCTGAGCACGTTCAGTGAAACGTCTCGCACGCGCGCAGTCCGGCAGCTGCAAAAGCTCGGCGTGGAGGTACAGAGCAATGCCCGAGTGACCGCCATCGATCACAATTCGGTGACGATCGTGCGCGCAGACGGCAGCCCCCGCACCATTCCCGCCGCCAACGTGATCTGGGGCGCAGGCGTCCGCGCCTCGGCGCTGACCGCCACGCTCGGAGTGCCGCTCGACCGCGGCGGCCGCGTGATCGTCGATCGCTCGCTCAACGTCGCGGGCTACGACGAAGTGTTCGCGATCGGCGACTGCGCAGCTTGCACCAACCCCGACGGCACACCGGTTCCAGGCGTGGCGCCCGCGGCCTCGCAAGCAGGCCGCTTCGTCGCGGACCAAATCGTGCGGCGCATCCGCGGTCTACCCACCCACCCATTCCGCTACGTCAACAAAGGCAATCTCGCCACCATCGGCCGCTCCGCCGCGGTCGCGGAACTTGGCCGCGCCAAACTCTCCGGTTTCATCGCCTGGATCCTCTGGCTCGCGGTGCACATCTGCTTCCTGATCGGCTTCCGCAATCGCTACATCGTGCTCTTCCAGTGGGTCTGGCACTACTTCACCAACCAGGGCGGCGCCCGTCTCATCACCGGCACCCGCAACCCCCACTCCGGCTGGCCCTCACAACCGCGTCGCTTGGCAAAGACCTTGAGCGGGCGAGCCCCCGCGCTCGATAGCTAGCCAAAGACCAGTCGCGAGAACACCGCTCTCACATCGACCCTCGAGCACTCCCCTGCGGCATCAGCGTCCGATCGACATGCCGGAGCCACCTTCCTCACCGCTCCGCGCGCCGCGGGCAAGAACGCTCGGCAATGGCCCGGTTCCTTTTCATTGATTGGTAAGCGGGCGCGGTGCGGTGCGCAGCGGCGCATAGCCCCCTCAAAGCAAAGCGTCAGGACGCGTCGACCTCATGCAGTCGCACGCAAAGCGCATGTAAATGCGCAATTTTTGGCGACGGACACGCTTCGTGAAACTCAGCGGCCGTGCCAGCGCCAAAGTGCGAAAGCGTGCTCAGCCGAGGTCGAGCGGCGCTCAAGTGCCGATGCGAATTCGCTTCTTGAGGGCGGACAGCTCGTCGTCCACTTCGGACTTCGGGGGCGCCGCGGGGTCTGCGCTGGTGCCGCTCTCCAGCGCGCGGAATTTGGCTTCGACCTCGGCGCGGGACATTCCGGTCGGGCTCGTGGGCGCGAGTGCAGCGTCGACTTCACTCTGGGCGAGCACGGTGTGTTCGGCGGTTTCGATCTTGTCTTCCATGCGCCGGAATTCATCGAAAGCGCTCGCACCACCGCCAACTTTGCCCAAGCCTTCCACTCCGCCGCCTGCTTTGGCTTGCTGGGCTCGCGCGGCGATCGTGCCTTTTCGCAGCTCGAACTCTTTGACCTTGCGCTCCATGTTTTCGAGCGCTTCCTTCATCTCGAGCGCGGCAGCACGTTGCTCGCCGCGCTGCGCTTCGGCGCGATCGCGCTCGCCCACGGCGCGGCGCTTCTGCAACAGGGCCTCGCGCGCGAGCGCATCGTCGTTGCTGCGCACGGCGAGCTCCGCGCGGCCGTTCCACTTTTCGACCTCTTGGTCCAGCTCTTCGACCTTTTTCCGGAGCTGCTTCTCGGAGGCGACACCGGAGACCACTTCTCGGCGCGCGGCCAAGATCTGCTCGCGCATCTCGAGCAGGGTCTGCTCGAGGCTCTTGCGCGGGTCGTCCGCCTTGTCGATCAAGGCGTTGAAGTTGGCGGACATGACTTGAGCGACGCGGGCGAAAATCCCCATCCGCTTAAGATGCCACGCCTTGCCCGGCGCGCGCAAAGCGCCGGCGGAGCGGACGCCCACGCCGGCATTTGCGCTGAGTTTTCAGCGATTCACGATGTGGATGGCGTGACCGAGGGAAGCCGCGGCCGCTTCCATCAGCGCCTCACCCAGGGTCGGGTGCGGGTGGATGCTGAGCGCCATGTCCTCGGCAGTAGCCACGGTCTCGATTGCGAGCACCGCCTCACTGATCAAGTCGCTCGCCGACGGACCAACGATGTGGATACCGAGGATGCGCCCCGACTTGGTGTCGGTCACGACCTTCACGAAGCCGTCCGTCTCGCCGATGCTGACCGCACGACCGAGCGCGGCAAACGGGAACTTGCCGGCCTTGATGGTGTAGCCCTGGGCCTTGGCCTGTTCTTCCGTGAGCCCAGCCGTGGCGATCTCCGGATCGGTGAAGATGATACCGGGGACGGTCACCCAGTCCTTGGCCGCGTGGTGGCCGGCGATCACTTCGGCCGCGACCTCGCCCTCTTTCGAGGCTTTGTGCGCGAGCATCGGCTGACCGCTGACATCGCCGATGGCGTACACGCCTTTGACGTTGGTCTCGCAGAACTCGTTGGTCTTGATGAAGCCTCGTTGATCGATTTCAACGCCGATCTCTTCCAGGCCCACGCCGCGGGAGCGCGGCTTCATGCCCACGGCCACGAGCACCACATCTGCCTCGATGCGTTGTTCTTTGCCCTCGTTCGAGACGATCACGGTCACGCCGTTGGCAGTCTTTTCGAGCCGTTCGGCGCGGGTGTTCTTGAACACCTTGCCGCCGCGCTTTTCGATCTTCTTCTCGACGATCTTCACGCAATCCGGATCGACGCCGGGCAGCAAGCTGGGCGTGAGCTCCACGACCGTCAGCTGCGCGCCGAAGGACTGATAGACCATGCCGAGTTCCAGGCCGATCACACCGCCGCCGATCACGACCAAGCGCTTCGGGATCTGGCGCAAGCTGACGGCTTCACGCGCGCCAATCACTTGCTTGCCGTCGAACTCGAAACCCGGAACTTGAATCGTCGCCGAACCGGTCGCGATCACGAGACCCTTGCTGGCGGACACGCGGCGCTTCTCACCCGACTTCAGGGTCACCTCGACCGTCTTCGGGTCGACGACCTTACCGCGGCCCTCGATCATCTCGCCGCCGTTGGCTTTGAGGAGCGAACGGACGCCGCTGGTCATCTTCTTGACGACGCCGCCCTTCCAATCCTGCATCTTGTCCACGTCGATCTTCACGTCGCCGACGGTGATGCCTGAATCCGAGATGTGCCGCGCCTTCTCCACGAAGTGTGCGTTCGCGATCAGCGCCTTGGACGGAATACAGCCCCAGTTGAGGCACACCCCGCCGTACTCTTCTTCTTCGATGCAAGCGACCTTCAGCCCGAGTTGACCGAGCCGAATGGCACACACGTAACCGCCGGGGCCGCCGCCCAGCACGATGGCGTCGAATTGATCCATTTCGCCGCGTGATGTAACGCTTGTTCTGTTACTTCACAAGGCCTAGTCGGAGTCGGCCGGGCCCGCCGAATGCGCAAGCCGTTTCGCGGGCGAGAACAGCTCTTTGCGCTGCTCCAGCAGGTGCCTCGGTAGTTCCGCATAGACGTCATCGAACAGGGAGGCCCGCGGCGGCGGCGGGGCTGCCTCTGCGACGGCGAGCGCGGCGTCGAGTTCGGCACTGAGCTCGTCACCCAAACTTCGGCGCTGCGCGTCGGTCAGCGCGCCCTGTGACTCCAGCGCGCGGGCCAAGCGCGCGATCGGATCGCGGGCACGCCACTCGGCCACTTCGACTTCACTCCGATATAGAGTCGGGTCGTCGCTGGTCGAGTGCGGGCCCATTCGATACGTCACGCATTCGAGAAACGTAGGACCGAGACCGGCACGGGCGCGCTCCACGGCGCGTTGGAACGCGAGATACAGCTCGCAGACGTCATTGCCGTCGAGTCGCTCGGCGGGCATGGCATAGGCCAGTGCGCGCGCCGCGAACGTCGCGGTGTTGGTTTGACGCGCGGCCGGCGTGCTGATCGCCCATTGATTGTTCTGGCAGACGAATACGCACGGCACACGGAACACTTGCGCGAAATTCAATGCGGAATGAAAATCCGCGGAGCTCGTCGCCCCGTCACCCAAGCAGGCCACGCTGACCACGCTCTCGCGTCGCATCTTGGCGGCCCAAGCTGCGCCCACCGCGTGGGTCAGCTGAGTGCCGATGCAGCTCGACCAGGAGACGACGTTGGCGGAGCGCCCGCTCATATGACTGGGCATTTGCCGGCCTTTCAGCAGATCGCGCTCGTTGCCGAACACCTGGGAGATGTAACTTATCAGCGGGAAACCTCGCACCAGCAAGACCGAGCTCTCGCGCAGCGCCGGGAATACCCAGTCGCTGTGCTGCAATGCAAAGCCGAGCGCGACCGGCACCGCCTCTTGACCCGTACAAGTGCCGTAGAAGCCAATTCGCCCCTGGCGTTGCAAGGCCTGCATGCGCTCGTCCAAACCGCGGATGCGACGCAACGCGCGATAGAACTGCAGCTGCAAAGGCAGCGGAACCGTGGTCATGGTGCCGCTTCGAGCTCGGCCAAAGCCTCGGCGACCGTTTCAGGGTCCGCTTGGGCCGGGGTCATGCCACGCAGAATCGGCCGAGCCTCGCGCAAGCGCGCTCGGCCGACCGCGGCCACCGCGATCGTGCGCGCATCGCGCGTGAACGCGCCGAGCCCGCGCAGGATCGCGGCTTTGGCTTGCGGATCACCGAGCCGGGCCAAGGCGACCCGCGCGTGCCACGCCAGCGGATCGCGAAATAGTCCAAAAAAGCCGAATGCGCGCCGCGTCAAGGCTGGCCGCGCGTCACTGATCGAGAGCTCGCCGCACAACTCGATGGCGGCCTGTTCGTCTTCGAGCGAAGCCACGCGATCCTTGCGTTCGACGACGTCGCGAATCACGTCGGCGCCGCACGCGTCCCCGACCCTCGCGAGCAGAATCGCCGCCGCAAGGCGCACGTTCGGTGCGTCGTCACGCAAGCACGCGCGGGCGCGTTGACGCAGCGATTCAGGCAAGGCCGCCCCATGGCTGAGCACTTGCTCCTCCGCGAGGCGAAAGGAAATCTGCCTGACTTCGGCGTCCAAATCGCGGCTGGCGTCGACCAATCGGGGCAGCAGCGTTTCGCGCGCGACGCGGTTGAGCGCGATCAGCGCTTGGAAACGCAGCTCCGGGGCGACCTCGGTGCGCGCGGCTTCGAGCAACGCCAAGAGCTCGGCATCCGGCGTCTCCATCGCTTCGGCGATCTCACCCAACGCGGCGATCGCCATTTCTCGCACCTGCACGGGCGCACTTCGAGCGGCCTCGAACAAAGCCTCGCGCGACTCTTGGGCGTTCGCGTCGCCGAGAGCCAACGCCGCCGCCGCTCGCACGTGCAAATCGGCATCGCTGCGCAGCACTTCACACAGCGCGTGCAGGGCGCGCGGGCGCGCGTCGGTTTCGGTCAAGCGCGCAAGATCGCGAATCGCGGAGATGCGCGTCTCGTTCTTGGCGTGCCCGAGATCGCGCAGGGCTGCTTCGAGCGTTCTCGGCAATGAGCGAATGCCGAACATCGCGGGGGAGCTTAGCAGCAAAGTCAGCGCAAGCAGCTCGCTCAGCCGCCCGTGCCGCCGTCGCCGGCTGCGCTGTCGCCCGCGGAGCCGGAACTGCCGCCTTCTCCGCCAACACCTGAGGTACCGCCCTGGTTTGCGCCAGAAGCGCCGGAACCACCCGTCGACGATCCCCCGCCCTCCGCCGGTGGACCTGCGTCGGAGCCGATACAGACCTCGTTCGAGTTCGACTCCAAGCCCGCATCTGGGTTCTCGGCACCCGCATCTGTTTTCGCGATCGTTCGGGGGGAGACGGCGCACACCCTTTGGCTGCTGTCGTGCTCAGCCAAGACCGCGCCGAAGTCTTTCGCGCTTTGGCAACTGTAGCCACTGCGACAATCTCCATCCGAGCTGCAGTTGGCCATGCAGAACGAGCGCCTATAAGGTGAATTGGCCTGGCTCGACTCGCAGCCGGCGACCGGTGACAGGCTCGTCCCGAAGTTGACGCACACCGAGTCGTCAGTGCAGCCTCCGGGCTCGCAATTGAACTTGGTGCAGTACCCGCCCGGTTGCGTCACGTCACACAGGCGATCGCCGGTCGTCGAACAGTTCGTCGAAACGGTGCAGTCATCACCAATCTTGGGGGTGCAGCCGAGCGCGAGGGCGGCCGTAACCAGTCCCAAGCCGAGCCGCACCCACGGGAGGAACGGCGGACGACTCGAAAAGGCGCTATGATCGCTGCGAAGCATCGGGCGGGCGGGACTCTACTCGAAGTTGACACGCCCGCCAGGCCATTCGTAACTTCTGCCGCCGAAGCCCCTGTTCGGCGCTTCCCCCTTCAATCCAGCGCAAAACCCGGGCAATGGCGACCTTCATCACCGACGATTGTATCAACTGCGGAGCGTGCGAGCCGGAGTGCCCGAACGATGCCATCTCCGAGGGCGACGAAATCTACATCATCGATCCCGATTTGTGCACGGAGTGCGTCGGCTTCGACGACCATGAAGCGTGCCAGGCGGTCTGCCCGGTGGAGTGCTGTCTGCCCGATCCCAAGCACGTCGAGACTGAAAAAGTGCTGATCGAGCGCGCCGTGTCGCTTCATAGCGACGACGATGAACTGAAGCAGCGCGCCGAGAGCAATACGTTCCCCTCCCGGTTCCGGAAATAGCTCGGAATACGAGTGGGCCCGCGCAGCAGCCACCGCTCGATCGTCACGCTGACCTGGATCAGTGCGGGCGTTGGTCTCAGCCTCTCGAGCGGCTGCGGCGGAGGTGTTCCGCTGCTGCACCCAGCGCACGTCTTGCCCAGCGGCCGCCCGGCATTCGCCGTCGGCATGAGCGATCGCATCTTGCTCGGGGATTCGCAGCACGCCCTGGACGAAGCGGGGCAAGCGCCGCCAGGTGCGCCCCCGACGAGGGATCAACGCGCGGCACGAGGCGCCTTGGTCGCGCTCGCAGAGGGCCCCGCGATCGCTCCCTTCGCCGCAGCGCGCGTGGGTATTCCGCTGAGCAACGAGCTTGGGCTGAGCTACAGCGGGCAAGCCGTGCGCGGCGACGTGCGGCACGCCTTCGATTGGGGCGCCTACGCGCTGTCCGCCGGGTTCGGCGTCACTGGTCGATTCGGCCACACCCCGAGCGACCTGCCGCCAAGCACCGACCTGAGCGGCGCCCACGGGGTTGGGCTCGATTTGCCCATCTTGTTCGGGTATCGGACCGACGCGGAGCTGATTTCGGTGTGGGGCGGGGTGCGCGGCAGTCTCGATCACTGGTCGGGTTCGGTCAGCCTCGACCCGAACCCCGCTTTCGAGCTGGATGCGCGCCGCTGGTCGGTCGGACCGATCGTCGGAATGTCGGTCGGCCTTCCGCCGTTCTGGGTGTCAGCTGAACTCGAACTGGACTACGGGAAGGTCACCGGGTCCCTGGACCGCCCTGGCACCCACTATGACGCCAAAATCGACGGCTGGTCAGCCCGGCCCGCCGGCGCGCTGACGGCCAAATTCTAGCTATCTATTGGAGCGCTTACACAATCGTCACGGGTAGGTAGCCGGGCGCGCTGTTGAATCGCTCGGAGCAATGCTAGCCTGACCCCGTGGTGCAGTTTCTCTGGCAGTTGCCCCTTCGCGTTGCGATGGCCAAAGCTCGTTTGGCGCCGGCGGTCGCGTTCAGTGCGGTGGCTGGCTTGGCTGCTGCCTGCTCCGTTGCACCGGTCGACTACGGTTCGGAAGCTGACGCGGGCAGCAGCACCCACGCGTTGATCACCGTCGAGCGCAGCGCGGTGTTGAACTCGGCCGAAGCACCGCGTGCGGCGGCGTTTGCCGGATTCGTTCGCACGCCGCCGGACGTGGACGCGAACGCCATGTTGAGGCTTGCGGGCTTCGGTCTGGATCTACCTGCGGTTGGCCAATGCGCCGAGCCGAACCACGATCGCAGCAACAGTACCCCGCTCAACCCACTCGGCCGCGTGGAGTTTCTCGACGCGGGTGACGTCACTCTGCGGACGAGTACGACCAACGCGCCGCTCGCGACTCGAGCGCTGCCCGCGGTGACGGATTTGATTGCGGGCGTCGTGTACACCACGCGCGATCGCGCTGCCGATCCACTTCCTCCCGCGACCACGTACACCATGGCCGCTTCGGGCGGGTTACTACGGGCGTTCAACGTGAACGCCCGCGCGCCCGCCCAGCTCAACGCCGTGAGCGTCGACGGGACGCCGCTCGCCGAGCTCGCGAGCGTAGGCGTGCGCAGCGCGATCGCGCTGCGTTGGGAACCGGGGTCGAGCCGCGATTTCGTGTACGCTGAGTTCTCCACGCAAGACGGCAGCGCCACGACTCGCTGCACCTTCCGCGACAACGAGGGCGTCGGCACCGTGCCCGCCTCGGCGTTCGTCGGCTCCGGCTTGGGTGAGCTCTCGCTGCATCGGGTGCACAGCGAGCCGTTCGCGTCCGGCAGTGTCGATGCCGGTGAAGTGCGTTTCGACTTCGAGCAGAGCGCGAACGTCGAATTCACGAATTAGTTCGTCTCCCGATTCGAGACTGGAATGTCGCGCGTCGTGCACCGAGTGTATTTCGTGCCGGGGATGTTCGGCTTCGCGCACCTGGCGGGCTACGACTATTTCAAGCACGTGCGCGCGGGCCTCGAGCAGCGCTTCGCGCAAGCGGGAATCGAAGCGGTATTCGAAGACGTGCCGGCGCCGCCCACTTCGTCGCTCCGCTACCGTTCACGCATTTTGGCCGCCACGGTCGCAAAGAGCGCGGCGAGCGACACCGGCCCTATCCACCTGATTGGCCACTCTACGGGCGGGCTCGACGTACGCCTGGTGTTGTCGCCCAAGGTGAACCTGGGCGTGGCACCCGAGCAGCTCGCCTGGCGTGACCGCGTGGTCAGCGCGGTCACGATCAATACGCCGCATTATGGCACGCCGCTCGCCACGTACTTTGCGACCGTGTCGGGCACGCGCGTGTTGTACGTGCTCAGCCTGCTCACGGTGGTGTCGCTCACGATCGGCGAACCATCGCTGGCCATCTTTTCGCGGTTGGTCGCCGGCGTCGGCGGCATCGACTCGCTGTTCGGAGGCGACATGAAGGTGTTCAGTCGCGTCACCGACAGCGTGCTGCGCTTCGTCGATCGCGACGGGCGCGGTGAAATCGCTGATTTTTTGAGCAAGGTGCGCATCGACCAGGGCGCGATCATCCAGATCATGCCCGAGGCGATGGATCTGTTCAACGCCGCCACGGTGCTCGACGCGCGCGTGCGTTACGGCTGCGTCGTGTCGGCCGCCGCGCCGCCCCGCGCGATGCGCTTCGCGCGTCGGATCTGGTCGCCGTACGCCGCGTTCACCGCCGCGATCTACGCCACGCTGTATCAATTCGCGAGCCAAGAGTCGCACGTTTATCCGTACGCCCGCCCCTCGCAACGCGAGAGCGAGTTCCTCCGAGTCGGCATCGATCACGAAGTGAACGGCGAGTCGAACGACGGCATCGTGCCCACTCTGAGCATGCTCTGGGGCGAGCTATTGTGGGCCGGTGAAGCGGATCACTTGGACGTGCTCGGCCACTTTCACGATGACCAAAAGCCCAAACTGCACATGGATTGGGTGACCAGCGGCTCTCGCTTCACGCGCCAACGTTTCGGCGCAGTGCTGGACGAAATCGTCAAGTTTGCGCTGCGCGACAGCAAAGCCTGAAACAGCCGCTCCTGAGCCGCGGTCGGAATTTGGGTCGCCGCTGTGACTTCGAGCGCGCGCCGCGTGGTCGACGCCGCTTGCCGGCAACCACGCGCGTTCCGAGGTGCGCTGCTGGATCGCGAGCGCCCCCAAATCAAGGCCGGCTCAGCGGCGAGGTCAGCCGAGGTCGGGTCAGTTCTTGGCGATGATTTTGTATTCGAGCAGTCGGCTTTGGCCGTCGCGTTGGAAGGCGACCCGCAGGGCGTCGGACTTTTTGAGGGATTCGAAGGCTTCGAACGCTTCGGTTTCGCGTTCGATCGGTAGATCGTTGACGCGGGTCACGATGTCGCCGGGTTTGAGATCGACCCCGCTCCAGAAGTCACTGGGGCTCAGTTGCACGATGCTCCAGCCGCGGAATTGGCCGTCGACCAGGCGCGGTTCGACATCGACGTGCTGCAGGAACTCGGGGAAGCCGCGGGCGAGTAGCGCGTTGACGTCCTCACGGTAGAGCGCGCCTTGCGGAGCGCGCGCGGCCACGGGCGTGGCGGCGACCGGCGCTTTGGCCACGGGCTTGGGCGCGACGGCCGGTGCTTCCGGCGCCGCGCCGCAGCCGACCAACATTCCGAGCAGGACCAGACTCGCGCCTCGCATGGTCCGGGAATATGGATCAACCTCGAGAAAAGGCCAAAAAGTCAGGCCTGGGACGCTGGCGGGGCGGCTCGGAAGAACGGCGAAGCTGCCGAAATGACTGTCTCGAGCAGCCGGGCTGCGATTTCGCTCATCTCCCCCACACCCTGGATGTGCAGCAGGCGATCCGTGGGCACCAGCTCCTCGGCGCGCGTATAGACGGTGGCGAGGCGCGCTTGGAGCTCGCGTTTTTCGAATAGCTCCTCGACGCCGCCGCGCAGACGCCGGCGCTCCTCGGCGACTTCGGCGGGCACGTCGAGCACCAGCGTGAGATCGGGGCGCAACGCGCGAGCGTTGAGTTCGCGGATCCACGGGATCGCCTCCGAACCGTTGTGCGCGGTGACGGACTGATAGGCCAAGCTGGACAAATCGTAGCGATCACTGATCACGACCGAACCCGCGCGCAGCGCGGGCAGAATGGTGGAATGCAAGTGATCCATGCGGTCGGCGGCGAACAGCAGCGCCATCGCCGTCCAATCGAGTGAGTGCGGGGTCGCGGCGTCGGGCCCGGGCAGGCGGCGCTGCAGCGCTTGTCGAATCAAGGAACCGATCGGGCCCGCGCTGGGTTCACACGTCAGCACCACTTCGAAGCCGCGGTTCGCAATCGCCTCGGCGAGCAATTTGGCGTGCGTCGTGCTGCCGCAGCCGTCGATGCCTTCCAGAACGATGAACAAGCCGGGCACGCGGCGTTCTGCGTCCGAACCATGGGTAGCGAGCTTTGTCACGAGGCCAAGCTTGACTAGAAGTTTTTCTGGGCGGCAATCGGCGGCGGATCTTCGCCCAGCACCACGTTGTCGATTAGGCGTGTTTTGCCCATGAAACCAGCGACGGCAAACAACAGCCGCTCGCCGCTCGGGCCGTCTTCCGCGAGCGGCACGAGGTCGTCGGCGTCAGCGAAGGTCGCGTAGTCGAGCCGAAGTCCACCCTGAGCGAGTTCGCTCTGCGCGGCCTCTCGCAGGGCGAAGATCCGGCGTTCGCCGGCTGCGAACGCGTTGACCGTGGCCGACAGCGCGCGTGGAATGGACAGCGCGCGCTGTCGCTCTTCCGCCGAAAGGTAGGCATTGCGTGAGCTGAGGGCCAAGCCGTCCGCGTCGCGCAGCGTGGGGAAACCGACGATTTCGACCGGGAGCAACAGATCGCGCGTCATGCGCTCGATGACCTTGAGCTGCTGGTAGTCTTTGCGACCGAACACGGCCACGCACTCACCGGCCACGGCGAACAATTTGCTCACGATCGTGGTCACGCCGTCGAAGTGATTGGGACGATGCGGCCCGCACAATGCAGCCGTGAGTCCGCTCACCTGGACGCGCGTGCGTTCACCTTGGGGATACATCTCGCTCGCGTCCGGCGCGAACACGTGTGAAACGCCGGCTTCGCGGCACAGCTCGAGATCTCGATCGAGGGTGCGTGGGTAGCGCGCGAAATCCTCGTTCGGCCCAAATTGCGTGGGGTTGACGAAGATCGTCAGCGCCACTTCGCTTGCGCGTTTGCGCGCTTCAGTGACGAGTGAGAGGTGACCTGCGTGCAGTGCGCCCATCGTCGGCACGAGGCCGAGCCGACGGCCGGCGCTGCGAACGGCTTGTGTGGCCGCGCGAAATTCGGCGACCGTGCGATGCAAGGTGAGCGTCATGAGTCCTCACTGGCGGGGCCGTAGCTGGGGGCTTTCGGACCGAGCACTGGTTTGGCACCGGTTTCCGGAGCTGGATCTTTCTTGGGTTGCGCGCCGAAGCTTTGCGCGGCGCTCGGGAAGCTGCCAGCCCGCACCTCTTCTACATAGCTCTGCGTGGCGGCCACGATCTGCGCCCCGAGCTCGGCAAAGTGCTTGACGAATTTTGGCTTCAGGCTCGGATACATGCCGAGAAAGTCGTAGCAAACCAACACTTGGCCGTCGCATGCCGGCCCCGCTCCGATGCCGATCGTCGGGATTGAGATGGCCTCCGTGATGCGCTGGCCGAGTTCACTCGGGATCCCCTCGAGCACGATCGAGTACGCCCCGGCATCCGCGATCGCGCGCGCATCGGCCAGCACGCGCTCCGCGTCCGCCTCGGCCTTGCCTTGGACGCGGAAACCGCCCATCGCGTGCACGGACTGCGGCAGCAGCCCCACATGGCCCATCACCGGGATGCCGGCAGCGACGAGCGCGCGCACGTGTTCGGCGAAGGCCTGGCCTCCCTCCAACTTGACCGCTTCGAACCCGCCCGTTTTGAGCATCTGCCCCGCGCTTTCGAGCGCGCGTTCGACCGAAGACTGGTAACTCATGAACGGCATGTCACCGACCACGTGCGCGCGCTGAGCAGCGCGCGCGACGGCGCGGCCGTGGTAGCAAATCTCGTCCAACGTCACAGGCAACGTGTTGGGCAGTCCCTGCACGACCATGCCCAGCGAATCACCGACCAAGAGCACGTCGGCACCGCCCTCGTCGAGCAAGCGCGCCATGGTCGCGTCGTAGGCCGTGAGCATCGCGATCTTGGGGCCGCGCATCTTCCTCGCGAGGAGCGCGGGCGCAGTCACTTTTGCCCCCAACGACGAGGTAGGCGAGACGCCAGACGAGCCAGACGAGCCAGACGAGCCAAACGAGCCAAACGAATTGGACATGCGAATTCCGGGCGGAGCGTACCACCTGGCCGAACGAGTGAAAGAACGCTAAACTCGAGATCTTGGTGGCTGAGCCGGCACAGAGCGACTTTCGCAGGGCGTTCCACGGCCTGGCTCGACGAGTGCATCGCCGTCACGCGGGCCGGCTTGCGCTCACCGGCGCAAGTTTAGGGCTTGCACTGGGCGCGCTCGGAGCGCTCGGCTTGTGGGCGTTGCGTATCGGTGAATGGCGCCCAGGGGCAGCCGGGTGGGGTGTCCTCGGTGCCATTGCTGGTGTAGTGCTCGCCAATCGACGGCGCTGGTCGGAGCGAGACGTCGCCCTCTATCTCGACGCGCGGCTCGCTAGCCATGAAACGGTGACCACCGCGCTGGCAGCACAGGGCTCCGCGGAGCCGGCGCTCGCCCACGTGCTCGAACGCGCAAACCTCGTGCTCGGTAGCGCTGATCCTCGGCGCGTGAAGCCCAAATTGTGGGCGCGCGTTCACGCGCTGCTCCCCGTCGCGCTGGCCGGCATCGTGGCCGTGAGCCTTCTTCCCTTGCCGCCCGCTCCTCCCTCCGCAACGGCCGCGCCAGGCGTCGAGCGCGTGCAGATCGAGAACTTGAAGGGCCTCGAACGAATCGAAGCGCTCGCGCACTTGCAGGGCCAAAATCCGGAACAAGACGAGCGCCTGAAGAAGCTCGCCGAGCAAGCCAAGAAACTTCGCGAAGAACTGGCCAAAGGTTTGGAGAAGCGCGAAGCGCTCTCGGAAATCGCCAAATTGCGGGACGGCATCACAGCCGAACGTTTGAAGCTCGGCGATCGCCAAAATCGACCGGGGCTGGACGCAGCGCTGCGCGCGTTCAGCAATCACCCTGCGCTGCGCGATGCGCAAAAAGCGCTCGGCAACGGCGATCTGACGGCCTTCGACGATGAAATGCAGAAGCTTGCCAATCGCGCCGAATCCGTCGACCGCCAGGCGGCGAAGGACGCCTTGGAAGAGGCCGCCAAGGAGGCGCGCGCCAAGGGCGCCCAGGGCTTGGCCGAGGCTCTGGACGCGCAAAAGCGCCTGTTCGAGCGCCGTGAGGGGCGCGCCGAAGCGCTGCGTGAACTCGCCCAAAGCCTCAAAGGCAAGCTCTCACCCGAAGCGCTCGAGGACTTGAAAGAGTTCGGCAACTCGGGGAGTCCAGAAGCCGAAAAACGTCTGGCGGATGGCCTCGAACACGCACTCGAGGGGCTCACGCCCGAAGAACGCAAACGCCTGGCAGAGCGCATGCAGCGGCAGCTCGAGAGCGAAAACGGCGACGCCTCTCCCATGACCAAACAGCAATTGGAGGAGATGGCCAAGCAGCTTGCCCGCAAAGACGGCGTCGATCAGCTGAGAAAACAGCTAAAAGAGCTGGCGAAACCCGAGCCGAGTGACGACGCCCAGCGCGAGAAGGGACTCGGTGATGCCGAGCGCGGAGGCGCGGATGCCCAACGCGGACTCGGTGGCGTCCCCATCCCGATGGACGCTGATGGCGCCCCTGCAGGTTCCCCCGGTGACAAGCCGAACTCGGGAAGCGGCCCGGCCAATGGCTCACCCGGCCCCGGCAGCAAACACGATTCAGGGACGGGCAATCACCAAGGTTCGACGCCGGAAATCGCCGCCAAAGAGCTGCGCTCCAAGGCCGAAGCGCGCCTTCAGGCCGGTGCGCCGATGCACGGTGCGACCCTCGGTCGAGCACCGGCGAGGGCCGGCGAAACCGCCAATGAACTTGGTACGGGCAGTTTGGGTGAAGCGCAAAAGACCGAAGTGGGCGCAGTCGATCACGCAGACATCCCAGAAGAGTATCGCGAGCAGGTGGGACGCTACTTCGAACCGTGATTGGGAGTATGCTGGGCTACCTTTGCCCCCACTCGAAGCCCGATGACGGATCCGCCCGCGCCCTCGTTCGAAGCACGCCTCGCTCAAGCCCGTGACGTCAGTGCTCGCTTGAAGCGTGCGCTCGCGACCATCATCGTCGGCCAAGACGCGGTAGTCGAGCAAGTGTTGTGGGGCTTGATCGCCGGCGGGCACGTGCTCTTGGAGGGCAATCCCGGGCTGGGCAAGACGTTGCTCGTGCGCACCCTCGCGTCGTGTTTGGACCTGCGCTTCTCGCGCATTCAATTCACGCCGGATCTGATGCCGAGCGACGTCACCGGCACCAACGTGCTCGTGATGGACGGCGGCGGACAAGGCAGCCGCGGTCGCTTCGAACTGCATCGCGGTCCGATCTTCGGTCAGGTCGTGTTGGCCGACGAAATCAACCGCGCCACGCCCAAGACTCAGAGTGCATTGCTCGAGGCGATGCAGGAGCATGCGGTCACCATCGCGGGCACGCGCCACGTTCTGGATGAGCCCTTTTTCGTGCTGGCCACCGAAAACCCGATCGAAATGGAGGGTACCTATCCGCTGCCCGAGGCCCAACTCGATCGCTTCTTGCTGAAGGTTTCGGTCCCAGCGCCGAGCGAGGACGAGCTGACCGAAATCCTGACGCGCACCACCGGCAAGCCTGCGCCGGAACCGGAACGTGTGCTGTCGCGGCAGGACGTGCGCGAACTGCAGGCATTGTGTCGCGAGGTCGCGGTCGCCGAGCCGGTGCTGCGCTATGCCGCGCGCTTGGTCAACGCGAGCGCGCCGGACGCGGCGGATGCTCCGGACTTGGTGCGGCGCGCGGTGCGCTTCGGCGCGGGCGTGCGAGGCGCGCAATCACTCGTGTTGGCCGCCAAAGCGGTGGCCTTGCTCGAAGGTCGGGCACACGTTTCCTTCGTCGATCTCCAGCGCACTGCACCGCCGGTGCTTCGCCACCGCATCCTGCTCAGCTTCGAGGGTGAGGCGGACGGTGTTTCGTGTGACCAAATCGTGCGTGAACTCGTACAGAGCGTTGCCACTCGCCCTGCGGTCGTCGAGCGCGCGGTGCAGGGAGCCTAGCTCGGTGCGGCAGCTCGTTCGACTGGCACCCTTGCTCGGCGCGCTGCTCGCGTTGTTGCTCGCGCCGCGTTGGGCCAAGGCCGACGGCGCCTTGAAGCTGGATGCGGTGCCCGCCTTGGGTGCCAATAGCCCGTCCGTCGAAGGCTGGGGCGAGATCTACGTTCGCCTGGAAAACAGCGGCGCGACGCAAGTCAGCGGTTACATCGAATTGCGCTCTGCGCAGGTCGGGCGGAGCGCCTGGCGCACTTTGTCGCGCGCGCCGTTTTCGATCGCACCGAAGCAGCGCGTCAACCTGCTCCTGCCGAGTCACAACCTGCTGCGCGTGAGCGAGGCCAAAGTGGTCGCGGTCGATGCGCGCGGAGAGTTACTGAGCGAGGGCGCCACTCCACCAGTGCGTACGCTCGATCCGCTGATTTTCGACCTGCACACCCCGAGCCGCCTCGCTCCGGTGCTCAATACCCAACCCGTGCCGATCCGCAGGCGCAGCGGCAGCTTTGCGTACGGCGGTTCCACGCTGTCGATCACGACCCCGCAATTGAACACCACGACGGGTGAGCTGGTGTTGCCTGACTTGGCGGCAGGCTACGCCAGCGCGACGCTCGTTCTCGCTTCCGGGCGCACGATTTCGAGCTTGGCTCAGCCCGCGGTCGACGCGCTGTTTTCTTGGGTGCTTGCCGGCGGCGCCCTCGCGCTAGTGGTGGATCGCCCCGAGGACGTTCATAGCGCGTGGCTCGAAGCCCTGGTCGGCGGTCACGTACAAAGCTGCGCCTCGGCGCGAGCGCTGTCGCAGGTGAAGCAGTTTGCGGTGCCGATCGACAACTCCGGGAAGGGCTCGTTCGGAGGTCCACCCCGGGTCACGCTCGAATCCGCCAAGCCCTCGCCGGAGCTGGCAGCGACGTTTTTCGGACTCACCGGTGCCAACCTACGCGTGAGCCCCTGGGGCGAGAGCGCCAGCTACGGCCTCGGTGAAGTGCATTTGCTGGCCTTCAACCCCAACACCGAGCTTGCCGCCAACGATCCTTGGCTCCGGCTCGAAATGATCGATCTGACGCGCCATGCTTGGGAGCGCGCCAGCGTCGTTGCGCTACCGCACGGGCAAGCTTCGCTCGACGAACCGCGCACCGAAAGCGTGCGTCGCGTGCTCGATCCGAATGAAGGCACGCGCTGGACGGTCGTCGTCTCGACGTTGCTCTTGTTGATTTACGCAGCGCTCGCCGGACCGCTCAATTTCTACCTCGCGCAGCGCGCGGGCCGCCCGCTACGCGCGCTCACGTACTTGCCGGTCTGGGCCGGGATCGCCCTCGCCGGCATCGTCGTGCTGGGAACTTTGGGCAAAGGCATCACTGGACGAGCCCGACACTTGACGTTGATCGAGGCGGGCGCAGGCATGGCCCGCGCTTCGATCACACGCTTTCGCGGCTTGTACGGCGCCCGCGCGGACGACCTGACCGTGCGCGCCGCGCGCGGCAGCGTACTGGACGTGATTGGGGAACCAGACGAAGTAACGCGCGATCTGTTGGTCGACCGTGACGGGCTGCGGCTCGAGCGAATGCGGCAAAAACCCTGGCAAGTGCAGGTCGTACGCGAGGACGGTTTCACCAACTTGGGCGCCGGCGTGAGCCTCGTGCCAGGTCCGAACGGCGAGCTGTCGATCAAGAATCGCTGCGCGCGTGATCTACTGGGCGTCATCGTCAACGCGCCCGGCCAGGGGCTGAGTTATTTCCCCAAGTTGGCTGACGGCGAAACCGTCAGCCTGCGCCAAGGCCGCTCATTGGGCCCACCGCCATCGAGTTCGTCCCTCGGGACGCGCGCGCTTTCGGTCTCGAGCTTCCGCGACCAAGTGGAAGAACGAGCCAAGGGTTCAGGCGCGGCTTGGGAAGCGCTCGAATCGCTCACGGGCTCGGACGCCGACTGGTGGCCCGAAGACGTGCCGGTCTTGATCGCCGAGCTCGACGGCGGCGAGGGGCGCACTCAGGACTCTGGTTTGCGGCTGGATCTGGACCGGGTATTCGTGCGCGTGGTCGGCTACGGAGGTGTGCCATGAGCGCACCGGTACCGGCGATCCGCGTGCGTCACTTGTGGCACCGCTTCGGCAATTTCGATGTCCTGCGTGACGTCAGCTTCGAGGTCGCCCAGGGTGAAATTTTCGGCTTCATCGGCCCCAACGGCGCAGGCAAGACGACCACCATTCGCGTGATGGCAACCCTGCTCGAGCCCTTGTCGGGGCGCGTGGAGGTGGACGGCATCGACGTCGCGCTCGAACCCGAGCGTGTGCGCCGCGTGATCGGCTACATGCCCGATCACGCGGGCGTGTACGAGCGCATCACGATCCGCGAGTTTTTGGAGTTCTTTGCCGACGCTTACGCGGTGCCGGATCGCTCGGTGGTCTCCACCGTGATCGAGCTGACCGAGCTCGGGAAGTTACAAGACCGGCTGGTCGCCGACCTCAGCAAGGGCATGAAACAGCGCCTGCAGATCGCGCGCATTTTGCTGCACGACCCCAAGGTGCTCGTGCTCGATGAGCCCGCCTCGGATCTGGACCCGCGCGCACGCATCGAAGTCCGCGATCTCCTCTTGGAGCTTCGGGATTTGGGCAAGACCATCTTCCTCTCCAGCCACATCCTCACGGAACTGAGCGACGTGTGTACTTCGATCGGGATCTTGGAGCGCGGCTCGCTGGTCGTGGCCGGGCCGATCGGCGAGATCGCGGAGCGGCTCGCAGCCCGCAATGCACCGGTGGGTGAGGACGGGAAACGGCTGATTTTGCCGCCGCAGGCGCCGTTTCGACCCGCCGCTGCGAGCGACCCTTCTGCTCGGCTCGCGCCGAGCGGCACGAGCCCGCCGACGGTCGAAACTGCCGGCGGCGTGGCTGTTCCGCCCAGCGCGCGCCGCCGCTTGCGCCTCCGCGTGATCGGCGATTCGCGCGCGGTCGTGCCGCTGATCGAAGGCGGCGGTGGGGTGCTCGGGGTCGAACCTGGCCCCGGTGGACAGCTGACGGTCCACTACGTGGGTGACGAGCGCTTCGTGGCCGAAGTGGTCCGGCATCTGGTTTCTCGCGGCGTGGGCATCGTGGGCGTCGAACCGGAACGAAACGAGCTCGAGCGGATCTTCCTCGAGGTCACCAAAGGAGACCTGCAGTGACGCTCGAAGCGCATTCGCCCAGCCTTCCGCCAGCGTCGGCACCGAGCGCGCTCCCCCCGGCCTCGGGTCGGACGCTCTGGACACGGCTGTTGGGTGAACCCAATCCGGTTTGGATGCGCGAGCTGAAACAAGCGGCTCGCTTGCAACGCACCCCGATCATCCTGTCGGTCGTGACGGGGATGATGACGCTACTGATTTGCTCGGTGGGGGGGGTCGCCAGTACCACCGCGGAGCCTGCCAAGGTCGGTGTGGGGATCTTCCACACCTTCTTCTCCTTGGCTTACGCGGTCGTGACTTGGCTCGGTCCTGCGGTGGCTGCCAACACCATCGCAGGCGAGCGGAGTGGTCGCACTTGGGAAGCGCTGCAGCTCACCGGGCTCGGTCCGCGGCGCATCGCGCGCGGTAAGTTCCTGGCCGCGTACACCTATATTTGCCTGTACGTCGTGATGCTCGTGCCGGTCGGCGCGCTGCCGTTCTTGTTCGGCGGCGTCACCGCAACCGAAGTGCTGCTCGCGTTCTTGATCCTGTTTTTGTTGGCTGCCCTAGCAGTTGCGTTCGGGCTCTCGGTCAGCGCCAAATTCCAAAGTCCTGCGGCCGCGATTATCGTCACCTTGTTGGTCGCACTGCCGGTTTCGCTCGCGGTCTACGGCGGGGCTGGGGTCGGACTATCCTATGCCGCGCACGATTTGTGGCCAGGCGTGCCTGGTGGACCGCCGGTGTGGCTACCAACCGCGTACGTGCGGGCAGACTTCGGCCTGCCGTATTGCGTGTTCTTGCTGCTGCTTCCCGCGCTCAGCGCGCTCATTCCGGCGTGGTTGTTCTACGAATCCGCCGTGGCCAACATGGGCTCGCCGAGCGACGACCGCTCTACCCGGCTCCGCGTCTGGTTCGTGACGGCGATGCCTACACTCACCGCGTGCATCGCGCTGGTCACCTGGCTCTCGCATGACCTCTCGTGGGTGTACGCTGGCGCAGCGTTTCTGTGGTCTTTCGGCTGCTTCGGGGCATTTTTGTTCTCGAGCGAACCCTTCGAACCTTCGCTGCGGGTGCTCGCCGATTGGCAACGTCGCGGCACGTCGATGCTCGCTCGAAGCTTCGGCCCGGGCATCGTGCGCGCTTGCGTGCTGCTCCTGCTGGTAACGGCGGGCTGCTTGGTCGCCACGGCCGGCCTGGGTGTACTCAAGGCGAAAACGAACGCCGATCGCGACGCGGTGCTGGCGTTCCACGGCTACGCGCTCGCCTTCTTTGGTTTCGTCGTCGGTTTCACGGCGTGGGCGCGCGCGCGCGCCACGAGCGCCGGGACGCCTCGCCTATTGCTCGCCACGGCGCTGTTTTTCGCCTTCGTCGGACCTTGGATCGCAATGGCGGTCGCCGGCATCATCACCAGCCAGCACGATCGCGCGATGCTCATGGCCAGCCCGTCGCCGAGCTTTGCGGTCACCATGGCTCAAGCAGCCTCGACTGCGGCTCCGGACGCAGGGCTGATCTTGGCCACGGGCTCGGCCTGCGCCGCCGCCTGGGCACTGATTGGCGTCGGCTTGTTCGCGGTCGCTGGCGTGCGCGTCCGGACACGCCTAGCGGCCGAACACAGCGCGCGCGCCGCGCTTCAGCAAGCCTTCGAAGCGGAGGAGGCGGCACACCGCGCGTCCCCTGCCGAGCCGATCAACGAGGTGTGAGGCGTGTCCGACCCGCGCAGCCTGCTCGACCCCGCCTTCGTCCGTGAGCTCGAAGCGCTCAGGCGCCGGCTATCAGTGACGGTGCAAAGTGGGGCGGCGGGCGAGCGCGCTTCACGCCGTCGGGGGAGCTCTGCGGAGTTTCAGGACCACCGCCCCTACGCGCCCGGCGACGACTTGCGGCGCGTCGATTGGGCCGCGTTCGCGCGCACGGGAGAGCCTGTTTTGAAGCTGTTTCGTGCAGAAGAAGACAGCGTGCTGCGGCTCGTCTTGGACGCCTCGGGCTCCCTCGCATTCGGGTCACCCGAGAAGTTCGAAGTGGCGCGGCGCGTAGCCGCCGCGATCGGCTACCTGGCGCTCGCGAACGGCCAACGCGCACAGGTCTTAATCGCGCGGCAAACGGTTCAGGCAAGTCGACGCGGTTTGGAGCGAATCGGCGTACCCCGCCGCGGCAGAGACGCATTGGCGGCCCTGCTGCGCGACCTGAGCGAACCACGAGCGGGCGGCAAGGCGAACCTGACCGCCGCCATCGAGCAAGCCCTGCAGCATGCCGAACGCCCGGGGCTATTGGTGGTGGTGAGCGACTTCTTGGACCCGTCCACGGTCACGAAGGCACTCGGACACGCGAGCGCACTCGGGCACCAGGTGGCCCTGATTCAGGTGCTGTCTCGCGATGAGGTCGAGCCCAACTACGACGGTGACTTCGCCTTCGTGGACTCCGAAACCGAGGCTCAGGTCGAGCTCAGCATGGACGCCGCCGCCGTGGACGCCTACGTTGTGCGCTTGGCCGGACTGATCGACGAACTGCGCACCTGGTCCCGCAAACACCGCGCCAGCTACGTCCGAATGACCAATGACGAGGCACTGGAAGGCGCCGTGCGCCGCTTCGTGTCTCGCGCAGTCGACTGAGAAATCAGCCTTTATTTGGGCTGATTCGTCCGTCAGCGACTGCAGACCTGCAAGAACTGAACGCCAAGCGAGCCACGAGCGCCACCGACTCCGCTGATGCGAGGGCGGTGGCGCTCGTGTTCGCTCGGAACGAAATCACGCCTTTTTGGCGCGCTTCTTCTTGGCCTTCTTGGCGGGCTTGGCCATCGGCGCGGCTTCGGGAGCTGCTGCCTTGGAGGCCTTCTTCTTGCTGCCCTTCTTCTTGGCTTTCTTCTTCGCCTTCTTGGCGGGCGCGGCTACAGCCGGTGCGGGTGCAGCTTTCTTCGCGCTCTTCTTCTTCTTTTTGGCGGCCATTGATCCGTCCTCTTATTTTTAGATTGCGCAACACTTACGAGCGCAATGTGAACACTTTGCAATCCATGTGCATGCGCCGTCAAGAAGGTCGTTGCTGATCGCGATTGATTGTTTGTCGTTCGCACCTCCCGCATGCACTGCCGCACGTGTCATTCGGGACACGCATCGCGGTGCTTCGCGATCCCCTGTACACTCGAAATCGATGCCCGACGTGAGTTCTGGAGGACTCGAAAGCGCGCTCCGCAACGAAGCATTGCGGGTCTATCGAAGGTACATGTTGGAGGTCGTGGAAGGCTTCACGCTGTGCCCTTGGGCGGCCGCCGCGCGGCGCGACGGGCACGTCGTGGAAGCGGTGATTTTGGCTGAAAATCAGGCTGATCCGCAGCAGTCGTTAACGCTTTTGGACAGCCTCGAAGCGAAGCTCGAGACCGATATCGCACTCTTCATCTATCCCGATCTCGAGCTCGACCGACTGGGCTTCGAGAGCTTCGTCCGAACCGTGCGTGAGCGGGATGCGGCACGTCACGAGGTCGGGAAGATCCCGTTCGCGATGGCCGCCTTCCACCCGGACGCCCACCCCGATCTGAACGAACCCGAACGGTTGATCCCGTTCTTGCGCCGGACCCCCGATCCGACGATCCAGGTGGTGCGCCGAACGGCGCTCGATCGGGTCCGCGGCAATAGCCAGGAGGGCACCTCCTTCTTCGACCTTTCGAACCTCGGAACCCTGCCGTTGCCGCAAAAGGAGCCTCTTTCCCTACGTCAACGCATCGCCCAAGCCAACCTGGACACCGCGCGCGAAGTGGGCGTGGACACCCTCGAGGCGCTGTTTTTGGACATCCGCCGTGACCGTGACGAGAGCTACGAGCGCATTCGGCGCGGCTCCACTGGCTGAGCCTTCTGCCGCTGCCCGTGCTCTCCTCCGCGCTGCGCCGAGAACAACGCACCCCACGAGGTGCGCTGCTGGATCCCGACCGCCCCCTCAATCTCTCCATGGGCTGGGCTGCCTCTCTGCTGCCTGCGTGCACCAGCGTCTGGCGGCGCGCGGTCCCGTAGTTCGACTTTTCGGGCACCGCTACCGGCACGTTTAGGGGAACTGAGTTCAGGAACGGCCCTGCGCCGCTAGCGAGACGGAGCGTGTCCCCCTATGCTGTCGCGAGTGCCCTTCGAGCTCAAAGCACCCGCCGGACTGTGGCTGCTTGGCTTGCTCGCGCCGCTGGTGGTCTTGTACGTACTCAAGATTCGGCGCCAACGGGTCACCGTGTCGTCGACCTGGCTCTGGGCGGCGGCGGCTCGTGATCTGGCCGCAAAGAGCCCGTTCAAGCGCTTGGTGCCGCAAGTGCCGCTCTTGCTCGAGCTGTTGGCCTTGGCCTTGCTGGCGCTCGCGCTCGCTCGCCCCGCGTCACGCGCCGGGCACATCGCAGGGGAGCACGTCGCGATCGTGCTCGATACGAGCGCCTCGATGGCGACCATCGAGCCCGACGGCCGCTCGCGGCTGGCCCACGCCCGGGACGCCGCCTCGGCAGTGATCGCGGCGCTGGCTCCCGGCGCACAGGCGGTGATTGTCGACGCGGGGCGCGACGCTCACGTGGTCTCCCCGATGGATAGCGATCGCAGGCGCCTAGAGGCGTCTCTGGCCAAGCTCGAGGCGTCGGACGCGGAGGGCAGCATGTCGCAAGCGATCGCCACCGCCAGCAGCCAATTGCGGCCCTACGAGCGCACGGCCCGGCTGATTGTCGTGAGCGACGGCGCACTCGCCGATCGAGACGCTTTTGCGTCCAGCAATCTCCCACTCGAGTTGGTGCGCGTCGGTAGCCCGGTGGACAACGCGGCCATCGTCCGGCTCGACATCGCCAACAGCGACGACCCGACCACCCACCGCGAACAAGTGCAGGCGTTCGCGATGGTCCAGAACTTCGGCCAAAAGACGCGCAGCCTGTACGTGACGCTGAGTATGCGCAACGTCGTCGAACCGCTCGCTTCACGGAGAATCGACCTCGGACCGGGCGAACGCGCGCCGGTCGTGCTGGGCTTCGAGCCGGCGCGCGGCGACGCGGGGGCCGGCCTGATCGTCGAACTCTCGCCGCATGACGCTCTGAGCAGTGACGACCGTGCGTTCGGTCGCGTGCCGAGCGGAGCCAAGCTCACCGTGGTGATGGCACCGGCCCAAGGCAGCCCGTGGGTGGCGCGCGCCCTGGCCTCGGACCCGAACGTCGAGCTGCTGGGCAGCTCCCTCGCCGGCTTGCCCGGCGCCGGGGTCCCGCGCGATGCGCTGGTCGTCCTGAATGGCGCCTGTCCTGCCGACGCGCCCGGGGGGGATCTCCTCATTTTGGATCCCCCGCCCGGCCCCTGCGGCACGGCGCTGGTCGGCGCGAAGCTGGTTACGCCACTGCTCACTTCTTGGGCAGAGGTCGACCCTCGATTGCGTTTCTTGTCGCTCGATGGCGTCGACCTACGCAGCGCACGGCGCCTCGAGGCGGATACGCCGCAGGGCGCGCTGGTTCAAAGCCGCGAAGGCACGCTGATCGCCGACGCCTCGAGCCCTGGTCGCAGCATCACCCTCGTCGGTTTCGACGTGGGGGAGAGCAATTGGCCGTTGAAGGCGTCGTTCGTGCTCTTCATGCGCAACGTCGTGGAGCTCGCCCGTAGCCACCGGGTGCGCGGCGCCGAGGCACCCGGCCGAGTCGGTGATGCCTACAGCCTGCGGGTGCCGGTAGATGTCGCAGAGGTCGATCTGGAGAGCCCCGGTGGCAGCCGCCAAAAACTCTCGGCCCGGGACGGTCTGTGCGTGGTGCCGAACCTGCGGGGCGCAGGGTTCTACTTCGCCAGCTACGGCGGAAAAACCCCGGGTAGCGCTCTGTTTGCAGCCAACCTCACCAGCGAGCGCGAGAGTGATTTGCGACCGCACGAGTTGCCCACGCGGCAGGGCAACCCCTTGCCCGCGCGCAGCGCCGCGGAGCTTTCGTCTGCGGTCACTGATTGGTCCTGGCCGCTGGCCGCCGTGTCGTTGCTGCTGATCGCGCTCGATGTCTGGTGGGTCACGCGCACACCCCGAACGAAAGCTTTGAGTCTCCCGCGCGCCCCCGATCGCGAAAGCGAGGCGCTGCGGTGACGGTTCTGCGCCACATTCTGCGCGCCTGGGCCGCGTTGCCCTTCGCGCTGGTGCTGCTCGGCCGGTTGCCCTCGTTCTACTTGCCGTACTTGCGCTTCGAGCGGCCGCTCTTGACCTTGCCCGCGGCGGCGGTGGTTTGGTTCGTTCTGGCCCGCTTGGCGCGACTATCAGCGCGCCAACACCGGGTGCGGCGGGCACTGCAAACCCTCCTCCTCGGCGGGGCGGCGCTGTGCGCTGCCTACGCATTGATCGGTGTCGAGCTGGGCCGGCCTTTGGATCGGATGGCGGTGATCGTCGCCATCGACCGCAGCCGAAGCATCGACCTGGTACCCGGCGGCGACGCTCGCGTTGCGAGCGAGCTGCGTGTGGCCGAGATCGGCATGCGTGAACATGACCGAATCGGCACGATCGCGTTCGGCGCCAGCGCCGCGGTCGAAGATCCGTTGCGCGAACGCTCCGTTTTGCCAGCGCCGCAGCGCGCGGAAATCGGCCGCGACGGCACGGACATCGGAGCCGCCCTGCGGCGCGCATTGGGTGAAGTGCCCGTCGATGCCGCCGCCCGAATCGTGATCCTGAGCGATGGCGTCGCAACGCGCGGCGACACGCTGAGCGCCGCCGCAGCAGCCGTCGCCGCGGGCGTCGCGGTCGACGTGGTCCCGCTCGACCAAGCCAAGGTGCCGGACGTGCGCATCGTCTCCGTGCGCACCGCCCCTCGCGCGAATGCGGGTGAAGCACTGGATTTGCGCGTCGTCACCGAGTCCACCTCGGCCGCTTCGGTCGAGCTCCGGGTGTTCCGCGATGGCCAGCTGATCCGCAAAGGTGAAGCCAAAATTGCCGCGGGCGAGGACGTCCTGCACTTGCGGGAAGTCGCAGGCGATCCCGGATTTCATCGCTATGACGTGGAAATCAGCGCGCTCGACGCTCAGCTCGATCAAGCGCACGAAGACAACTCCGGCTCGGCGTTCGTGCGCGTGCGCGGCGAGGCCATCGCCTTGATTTTGGAGCGCGACCCAGCGCTGGCCAAAGGTCTGCAGCACTCGCTCGAAGGCGCGGCCTTCAAGGTCCAAGTCGCGGGTTTGAGCGGCGTACCAGCGGATCTGGCCGGGTTCGCCGCCTATGACTTGGTCGTCTTGAGCGATATCTCGGCCACGGAACTGTCGGCGTCGCAGCTCGCGGCGCTCGCGTCCTACGTGCGCGATCTCGGCGGCGGATTGCTGTTGATGGGCGGCGATCATTCGCTGGGTCCGGGCGGCTTCGGTAAGACGCCCGTCGAAGACGTCAGTCCGGTCTCGTTCGACCTGAAGCAAGAGCGTCGCCGCGCGAGCTTGGCCGAGGTCATCGCGGTCGATTACTCGGGCTCGATGGCGCTCAGCGCGGGCTCGAACACCAAACTGGAGCTCGCCAACGAAGCGGCCGTGCGCAGCGCCGAGCTGCTCGGGGCCGGCGATCGCTTGGGCGTGATGCACGTCGACACGGCCGTGCAATGGACCGTGCCGCTCGGTCCAGTGCTGGACAAACCCAAGATCGCGAGCGCAATCCGCGCGGTCGGCCCGGGCGGCGGCGGCATCTTCGTGGATTTGGCGCTCGATACCGGTTTCAAGGCGCTCGCCAAGGAGCACGTTCAACTCAAGCACTTGCTGCTCTTCTCCGATGGCAACGACGCAGAAGAGCGAAGCAACGCCTTCGCCTTGGTCAGCGCCGGCAAAGCCCGCGGGATCACGACCAGCGTGGTCGCGCTCGGCAGGGGCTCCGACGTCTCGGCCCTGGAGCACATGAGCAAGCTCGGCGACGGTCGCTTCTACCTGATCGAAGATGCCAGCCGTTTGCCCGCCGTGTTCGCCCAAGAGACGATCTTGGCCGCACGCAGCTCGATCAACGAGCTATCGTTTCGAGCGCAGCTGGCAAGCCCGGGGCCGGCCACTCGCGGCATCGACTTTACGAGCGCCCCGCCGCTCAAGGGCTATGTCGTCACTTTGCCCAAGGGACGTGCGCAGGTACACCTCAGCGGCCCCGAAGGCGACCCCATCCTCGCCACTTGGTCGGCGGGGATCGGTCGATCCGCGGTGTTCAGCAGCGACTACAAGGATCGCTGGGGCTTGGCCTGGACGAGCTGGGACGGAGCGGATCGCCTATTCGGTCAACTGGGGCGCGATCTCTCACGGCGCGCGGACAATCCACGAGTGCGTGTCGAGGCGGACACCTTGGGCGGCGAGCTGCGCTTGCGCGCGAGCGTGCTCGACGAGCATGGGCACGCCGAGAATTTCCGGCGCATCGAGGTGCGTGTTGCCGGCCCGGACGGCTTTTCGGCCACCGTGCCGCTGGAAGCGGCGGGCGCGGGCGCCTACGCCGGCAGCTTACCTTTGTCGCGCCCGGGAGCGTACGTCGCGACCGCGATCGACGAGCTGAGCAACGAAGCGCTCGGCACGACCGCAGCCGCCTTGTCCGCGGGCGAAGAGCTGCGCCCCTCCGGCAGCGATCGCGGCCTCCTGCGTCAGATCACGCGTGTCACGGGAGGGAAGGTGCGGGACACGCTCGCCGGGATCTTCGCCGATCGCGATGCGCTGCGCTTCGCCTACCAAAACCTCCGCCAATGGCTGGTCGTGCTGTGTGCCGGATGCTTGCTCTTGGGCGTCGCTAGCCGACGCTTGGCCCTGCCTGATTTGATGCTCACGGCGTCGAGCACCGCCCTTTCTTGGCTGAAGACTGCGCGCGCGCGAAGTTCAAGCCGCGTGCGTCCGAAACCCAGCCCGCAAGCCACGCTCGAAGCGCTGCGCCAAGCCAAGGCGCGCAGTGAATTCGCGCACGCGGTGCCAAGCGCGCCCCTACCCGAGACCCCGCATTTCGCGCGCCCCTCTCAGCCGCCCCCACCGCCCCCATCGGCTCGAACGGGCATTGCGCCGACGGCTCCCCGCTCGAGCCGCCCCCCGGCACGCCACGCAACCGCCGCTGAAATCCTGCTTTCGCGTCGGCGCGGGAGAAAATCATGAAATTGAACCGCGTCCTCCCACTGCTCGTGCTCGGATTGAGCGGCTGCGCGCGCCACAACGCCGAACCGCGCGCCACGCTCGCGCTCCAGCGCATCGTGAGCACACCGAGTAGCATCGCATTCGTCTCGAGCGATCGCGCAACCCCAGGTCTTGGTGGCGAAATTCGCTTTGGCGGTCCGCTCGGGCGAAGCGCGTTATATTTGAAGTTCCCGAGCGAACTCCGGACTCGCGGAGTTCCACGACAAGCCTTCCTCACGCTCTCCCCTCGTGAAGCCAGCGCGATCAGCGCCTCCCCAGTCACGCTCGAAGCCTGGCGTATCAACGCGGATTGGCAAGCAAGCGGGTTGCAACACTGGTTCGAAAAGCCGAGCCTCGCCCCGCCCTTTGCGCGGACCCACATCACGTCTTCGCCACCGCGCGAGCTGCGCATCGATGTCACGGAGCTGGTCCGCTTCGCGGCCGAAAACCCGGAACGTGACTTCGGCATCGCCGTGATCGCCAGCGGCAGCGACGGCCCCGCCGCCAACTTCGACTCCGGCCTCGCTGGCGGCACCGCACCGCGCCTCGAGCTCTACCTCCCCTAGCCGCACAGGCCCTCCGCGTTCCGTCCAGAGCGCGGTCAATTTTGACCCACACCCACCCCGCTGAGGGCTCGATTGCACCACGCGAACGTCCCGCAGCGAGCTACGATCGGCCCGGGATCAACGCGTGCTTCCGTTTCGCGTCACGAATTCGTTTTGGCTCGTGCGAGCCGCTCTCCTACGCGGCATCGGACTGATCTACGCCACGGCCTTCCTCATCTTGGTGCGACAGGGACGCGCTTTGATTGGAACCCAAGGGCTCTTGCCCGCAACCCGCTACCTCGAACAAGTAGCCACGGTCTTCGGTTCGCGGTCCGCGGGGTTCTGGAAGCTGCCCAGCGTGTTCTGGCTCTCCGCGAGTGACGCCTGGCTCCAAGGTTGCGCCTGGCTCGGCTTGCTCGGCGCATTCGCGATGCTGGCCGGCTTCTCGAACGCGCCGCTGCTCGCGTTGCTCTGGGCGCTGTACCTTTCATTTACGCACGTCGGCCAGATTTTCTACGGCTACGGCTGGGACTCGCTCCTCTGCGAGACCGGATTTTTGGCAATTTTTCTGGCGCCAGGCCTGCGCCCGCGTGAGTTCGACGCGACCTCCCCACCGTCGCGCATCGTGCTCGTGCTCTTTCGCTGGCTCGCGTTTCGCCTCATGTTCGGCGCGGGCTTGATCAAGCTGCGCGGCGACGAGTGTTGGACCAATCTCACCTGCCTCGCGTACCACTACGAGACTCAGCCTAACCCAGGGCCACTCAGCCCGCTGTTTCACGCAGCACCGCTCTGGTTTCACAAACTCGGCACGCTCTTCAATCACGTAGTCGAAGTCCTCGCCCCGTTCGGCGTATTCGGCCCGCGCCCCGCGCGCCTCGTGGCCGGCAGTCTGATCATCGCCTTTCAGACGATCTTGATCCTGAGCGGCAATCTCTCGTTCCTGAACTGGCTCACTCTGATGATTGCCTTCGCCTGCTTCGACGACCAAGCGGTGCTGCGTCTTCTTCCCCCAAAATGCCGCCAGACCAGGCAACGTCGCCTCTCGACGCTGAGCGAAACGGAACCCTCGCGCGCGCGTCGCATCGCGAGCATCGCGCTCGCGCTCCTGGTCGGCGTGCTGAGCCTGAATCCAATCACGAATCTGCTCTCCCCGCGCCAAGCGATGAATGCTTCCTTCGACCCGTTCAACCTGGTCAACACCTACGGCGCATTCGGCAGCGTGAGCCGCGAGCGCTACGAAGTGATCGTCGAAGGCACGAGCGCAGCCACGCTCGACGAACACAGCGCCTGGAAAGCGTACGAATTGCCGTGCAAACCCGGCCGCGTCGACCGCGCCCCGTGCTTCATCACCCCTTATCACTACCGGCTCGACTGGCAGCTCTGGTTCGTCCCGCTCTCACCCGATTACCAACGCCGCTGGTTCCTCTCGCTGACCCGCAAATTGCTTCAAGGCAATCGCGCCGTACTCGCACTCTTCGCCGAAAATCCCTTCCCCGGACGCCCCCCTCACTTCATCCGCGCCCGCTTCTACCGTTACCAATTCGCGCCCGTCGGCCAGCGCGAAGTCTGGCGCCGAACCCCCGCCGGCCAATACCTTGCGCCGGTCTCGCTCGAAGACCCAGAATTCCAAGAAGCCCTCCGAGCCTACCGCCTGGGTGATTGACGATGACTACTTCGTTGGAACTTCGAGCTTCGCGAATGAGCGTTCGCAACCTCGCCGTGCACGACACCGCAGCAGAGTCCCTTGCGCGAGCGAGCAAAATGGCTATGATGCTCTTCATCGTGCGCTTCGTTCGCTCCGTCTCCGTCGCTCGGTCCTCGTCGTTGCCTTCGGCATCGTCGTCGGATTCGTGCGCTCTGGAGCCGGAGTCGTCGCGCAAATAAACCGTCATTCTCTTTAGAATCGCGGCATTGCACGCCCCCTCCGGCTTCGGCTCGAGGGGGTTTTTGCATTTCCCCCTCCGGTGTTCCGAAGCGGCTCGGTCGGCGTCAGTGACGCCCAGATCCCGGCGCGAGGATCGTCCTCGCTGCCCTGGAGGAAAGCAGAAGAAGTAGTCATGTCCCAGAAACCCCACGTCAATGTCGGCACCATCGGTCACGTCGATCACGGCAAGACCACACTCACCGCAGCGCTCACACAGGTGACCGCGCTGCTCTACGGTGGGCGCGCGCGACGTTTCGACGAGATCGACAACGCGCCCGAAGAGCGCGAACGCGGGATCACCATCAACACCTCCCACGTCGAGTACGAGTCACCGCTGCGGCACTATGCGCACATCGATTGTCCGGGCCACGCCGACTACGTGAAGAACATGATCACCGGCGCGTCTCAGATGGATGGCGCCATCTTGCTCGTGGACGGCACGCAAGGCATCGGGACCCAAACGCGGGAGCACGTGGTTTTGGCGCGCCAAGTCGGCGTTTGCCACCTGGTGGTATTCGTCAACAAGTTGGACGTCGCGGATCTCGAGCTGATCGAGCTGGTCGAGCTGGAAGTGCGGGAGATGCTCGCCCAACACGGCTTTGCGAGCGCCGTCGTGGTGCGTGGTTCGGCCTTGCAGGCGCTGCTAGCCGCGGAGCGCGGGGAGCGTGACGACCCGTTCGTGCGAGGCATCGCCGAATTGGTGCGAGCCTTGGACGAGCAAATCCCGCTGCCCGAGCGCAATCTCACGGCGCCCTTTTTGATGCCGATCGAAGGCGTGTGCACGATCCCGGGTCGGGGCACCGTCGTCACCGGTCGGGTCGAACGGGGCGTCCTTCGCGTGCAAAGTGAAGTCGAGCTGGTCGGGCGCTCGGCAGAAGCTCGCACGGTGATCGTCACCGGCATCCAGGAGTTCCATAGGGACGTCCCGGAGGCGGTCGCCGGTCACAACGTGGGTCTCTTGCTGCGCGGCCTGGGTCGCGACGAAGTCGTGCGTGGACAAACGCTGATCGCGCGTGGCTCCGTTGCGGCGCACCGCAGCGGTAGCGCCGAAATCGTGCTGCTCAGCACGGGCGAAGGCGGTCGCAAGAGCGCTTGTGGTGACGGCTACACTCCGCAATTCTACTTCGGCGCGAGCGACGTGCCGGGTAAGCTCGTCCTCGGCGATCGCTTGCTCGGTCCCGGCGACCGCGCAGAGGTGGAGTTCGAACTCGGACATGCAGTGGCGCTCGAAGCCGGCATGCGCTTCGCAATGCGTGAAGGCGGCCGCACGGTCGGCGCCGGCATCGTCAGCCGCGTAACGTAGAATGGATTCGGGGAGCGCTCTCTCGGGCGCTCCCCGTTTCTCTTAGGGCACGCGATTGGCATGACGGTCGACGATCGAGGGGCCCGGCTGGCGATGCGCGACGAAGGCGCGGCGCCTGCTGCTGCTCGAGCACCGCTACAACACGCGATGCATGAAGGCGTGCGCGTCGGGCGCGGTGCCGTGTTGAATCGCCAACAGTGCGTCGCGTAAGCGCTGGGCTACGGGGCCGGTCTGGCCGTTGTTGACGAGCCAGCTGCCGCCCTCGAATTTGACTTCACCCACAGGAGTGATGACAGCGGCGGTCCCGCAAGCGAACACCTCGGTCAGCACCCCGCTCTTCAAATCGCGCTCCCAATCATCGATGCTGATCGTGGCTTCTTCACCGATGTAGCCGAGATCGGCGGCGATCGTGAGCAGGCTGTCACGCGTGATTCCGGGTAGCAAAGTGCCGGTGAGCTTGGGCGTAACCAAGCGCGACGTGCCTCCGTCCTGGTAGACGAAGAACAGATTCATGCCGCCCATCTCTTCGACGAAGCGCTTGTGCACGGAGTCGAGCCAAACCACTTGCTGGCAGCCAGCGTCGAGCGCTTGCTGTTGCGCGATCAAGCTCGCCGCGTAGTTGCCGGCGCACTTGGCCTCGCCCGTGCCGCCGGGGGCGGCGCGCACGTATTCTTTGCTCAGCCAAACCGTGAGCGGCTTGACGCCCTGCGGGAAATAGGCGCCCGAGGGTGAGCCGAAGAGCAGGAACAAGTACTCCTTGGCCGGGCGCACGCCGAGCGCGGCTTCCGTCGCGATCATCAGCGGGCGCAGGTACAAGCTTTCACCGGCGTTCGGAGGAACCCAGTCACGCTCTTGGCGGATCAACAGATCCGCGGCTTCGACGAAGCGCTCGACGGGAAGTGCCGGCATGGCGAGGCGTGCGGCAGAATTGTTGAAGCGCTGAGCGTTGGCGGCGGGACGGAAGGTTGCGATGCCTCCATCCGGTTGGCGGTAGGCCTTGAAGCCTTCGAAGATCGCTTGCCCGTAGTGGAGCACGGACGCAGCGGGATCGAGCGAGATCGGCGCGTAGGGCGAGAGCAGACCAGGCCCCCAACCGTCCGGGGCCCGGTACGGAATCGTGACCATGTGCTCGGTAAACACGCGGCCAAAGCCGAGATCTTTCATCAGCTTTGCACGCTCGGCAGCCGGCAGAGGGGTGGACGTCGGCTTGAGCACGAAGCCAGGATCGGACGACATGGGAGCTTTCTTTGGGATACCACAGAAGCTACCCTCCGACAGCAGATGACGCGCGCCATTCGTTTTGCTCGAACCGGCGGTCCGGAGGTCCTCGAGCTCGAAGAGATTTTGCTGCCTGAGCTCAAGCCCGGGGAAGCCCTGGTTCGTCACCACGCAATCGGCGTGAACTTCATCGACACGTACCACCGCAGCGGCCTGTACCCAATCCCGCTACCCTCCGGCCTAGGCTCGGAAGCCGCTGGCGTCGTGGAGCAGATCGGCCCTGGGGTGACCTGCATTCGCGTGGGCGAACGCGTGGCCTACGCCGGAGCCGGCGCGCCGGCCAGCTATTCAGAAGCGCGAGTCGTCCCCGCCGATCGCTTGGTGCCCCTACCCGACGATGTTTCCGATGATGTCGCGGCCGCAGCCTTGCTCAAGGGCATGACGGCGGAGTTCTTGATCCACCGCACCTACCCCGTCGCACCGGGGCAAACCGTGCTGTTCCACGCGGCGGCGGGCGGCGTCGGCTTGATTGCTTGTCAGTGGCTGCACAAGCTCGGGGCGCGCGTGATTGGCACGGTCGGCTCGGACGCCAAGCGAGAGCTGGCCCTGTCCCATGGCTGCGCCGAAGTGATCGTGCTCGAGCGCGAGAACTTTCCGGAGCGGGTGCGGGAGCTCACTTCTGGCCACGGGGTTCCGGTAGTGTTCGACTCGATCGGCAAGAGCACGTTCATCGGCTCGCTCGACTGCCTCGAGCCGCGCGGCATGATGGTGAGCTTCGGCAACGCCTCCGGCAAGCCCGAGCCCATCGACGTCACGCTGCTCGCGCAGAAGGGTTCGCTGTACCTCACTCGGCCCACCCTGTTCAGCTACACCGGCACGCGTGAAGCGCTGCTTTCCTGCGCAAACGCGCTATTTCAAGCCATTCGCGAAGGGCTCAGGATTGAAATCGGCCAGCGTTTCCCGTTGGCCGAGGCGCAGGCCGCGCACCGCGCGCTGGAGAGCCGCCGCACGACGGGCAGCACCTTGCTCGAGCTGTAGCCGATGCGGACCAAGCCCTACGCGACGGCGATCGCGCTGTTCGACGAAGTCGAGCTGCTGGACGTGGCAGGTCCGATCAGCGTGCTGTCCAGCGCAGGTCGACAGTGGAATTTTCAGCCCTTCAAGATCGATCTGGTGGCCAAGCGCAAAGGTCCGGTCTCCACGCGCAGCGCGCTGACCCTCGAGGCCACCCACGACGCCGCCGCGCACACGGGCTGTGAGTGCCTCATCATCCCTGGGGGTTACGGCGCACGCCGCGCGCCGGAAGATGCGGAATTTTTGGCCTGGCTCACGCGCGCGGTGCAGGGCGCACAGTTCGTCGCCGCGATCGGCAACGGGGTTTGGCTGCTCACGCAGACTGGCCTGCTCACTGATGAGGAGCTTTCGACCAGTCCCGAGTTGGCGCGCCAACTCAACGCCGCGTATCCGCAGCTGCGCCCGAACTCGCGTGACGACCTGTGCAACTCGGGCAAATTCTCGAGCGCGAGCAAGAGCGCGCTCGCGCTCGATTTGTGCTGCGAGATCGTCGCCCGCAGCTTCGGTCAAAAGCTGGCTTCCTCGCTATCGGCGCAGCTCGGTATCGATTGGCGCGGCGAGCTCGGTGCCATCGACATCGTCGCCGGCCCAGTGCTGGTCAAGTGACGGCTTCGCGCGCCTTTTTTTCGCGCGTTCACGTGCCAGGATGAAGCTCACTCATCGCAGCTCAGCAGGCTGAGCTCTGCCGCTGTTCCCTTGGAGCGCGCCAAGAGTAGTTTGCCTTCGCGCGCGGCGATCAAGTCACCGCCGCGCACGACGCTATCACCCGCAAGCGCGCTCTTTTCCCGCACCCGGCCGAAAATCGTGCCGCCATTCTCGCCTGCCGCGCTCAGCCAAAGCGCACCCGGGCCGCTCGCATCGCTGAGCAGCGACGGCGTGCCGGCGCCGTTCGTTTCACCGCTGAGTTCGACCTTTTCGAAGCTCCCGTCGAGTTTGACGTGGACCAATTGCAGCGCGCCACCCGCTGCGCCAGGCGTCGAATCATCGCCGCGGAAGCCGAGATACGCGCTGCCGTCGGGCGCCGACCCAAGCTCGAAGCTCATCGGCCGCGCCCCCGGTGCCGTCACCACCAACGGCGACGAGACGGCCTTGCCTTGCACGTCGAGCTTGGTCACCTCGATGCGGCGCGTGCCGATGTCGAGCAGTGACTCCTCTTCGATGACCGCAGGGCCCGCATCGCCCTGCGCTGGTTTGGGCTTGCTCTTCGGCGCGTCGAGCGCGCGTGCGACGGCCAACCAATAGCCGCCGCTGCGCACAGCCAAGCGCGGCGAATCAACGTCTGCTCCTACGGCGCTGAGCGGCTCGGGCGTCGGCTTTTGCTTCGGATTGTTCGGCTCGAGCAGTACGCCGAACACGCGGATTTTACCGCCAGCCTCCGCGGCGTACGCGAGCAACGCGCGCTCACTCGCTGCCTCGAGCGCGAACGTCGAGTCACGGCGCACGCCGGTAATTTCCGGACCCCAGCTCACCCGCGCGCTGCCGCGCGGATCGTGAATCACGCCCACCCGCAGCATGCCTCCACCCGCGTCGGTGTCGGGCGCGACCAGCCACAGATCCTTGCCCGCTGGCGCGAAGAGTGGGGGATCTGGATCGCCGTGCACCACACCCAAGTCGATCAGCTTGCCAGTGCTGGCATCGGGCGCGACCACCGCGATCAAGGCGTGCGTTTGGCGCTTGACGGAGCGAAGCGCGCTGAGCGTGAAGCCGTCGCTGTCCGCCCGCGCGGGGCCTAGCTCCACCGCGTACGGATCTGGAACCTCGTCGTCGTCGTCGGGGCCGCCGTCTTCGGCATCGTCCGCCCGCGGCGTGACCGGCTCACCGATGCGAAACGGCGAAGGCTGTGGCAGTTCCCGGCAGCGCGCCGCGACCGGCCCTGGCGCCGGTGAGGGCGCCTGGCCCGGGGGCGCGCTCTCGCTGCTTTCCGCGCCCTCTTCACGCAATTCCGGCTGTGGGGCAGGCGGCGGAGCCTTCTTCTTGCAGGCCAAGAGTCCAACGCTGCAGAGTGCCCCGGCCGCCGCCATCGCGACCGACCTCGATACGCAGTGCGCCATGAAGTGCGACCGAGCCTTGCCAAGGACAGAGAACCGTTGCTCGATCATGAAGACCGTCATCGACTACTCGCGCCGCATGCGCTGAGCAAGTATATGATCGACCGTACCCTTCCCCGAGCCCTCTCCCGTCGATGCCGAAACGTGAACTGACCCGTCCGTACGAGCCGAACCCGGCGCTGCGCGCGGTCTACCGGCAGTTCTTCGAACAAATTCAGGTCGACGAGGCCTGGGTACGTTCCGTGAAGGAATTGGCCTCGGAAGGCTCGATCGTTTACGTCCTGCGCAACCTCAACTTCATCGATTTTCTAGCGCTGGATTACCTGACCAAGCGCCATCGCTTGCCGCAGGTCCGCTTCGTCAACGACCTGGGTCTGTGGATTTTGAACCCGATGGGTAAGGGTTGGCTGAACGCGATACTGCCGCCCAAAAACATCTCCCGCTCGGTCGAGCTCGAAGACGCGCTGGAGCGCGGCGGCTCGGCCGCGCTCTTCCTCAAGCGCCCACCGGGCATGTTGGACGTCGCCGCGGGCGCGAGCGGCGGGCGCGGCCTGCAAGAGGGTGACGGGTTGGTGCGCACGCTGATTGGCCTGCAGCGCAAACGCGAACGCCCGATCTTGCTCGTCCCTCAAGTGTTCGTGTGGACCAAGTTCCCGGATTCGCGCGGTACCGAGCCGTTCGACTTCATTTTGGGACCGCGTGAGTGGCCGAGCCCGCTGCGCACGGTCGCGCAATTTTTATACAACTACAAACACGTGGAGTTGAAGCTGGGAGAGCCGATCGAGCTCGCCTCGTTCCTCAACGCCAATCCCGGCAGCCCGGATCCCGTGCTCGTGCGCCGCTTGACCTACGCCGTCTTGGGTCGCCTCGAGCGCGAACGCCGCAGCGTGACTGGCCCCGCCGAGAAGCCGCCGGAACGCGTGCGCCAAGAAATCATCCGCAGCCCCAAGATGCGCGCGGTGATCGACGACTTGGCCGACGAGCGCACCGACAAGTACATGCTGCGCCAGCGCGCGCTGGAGATGTTGCGCGAGCTACAAGCCACGCCCGATCGCACCACGATCAAGGCGTTGGAAGTGATTTTCGAGCGAGTATTCACCCGTATTTATGCGGGCATCGAATACAACAAGAGCGATATCGAAAGGCTGCGCAACGCGGCCAAGGCCGGTGTGCTGGTGCTCTTGCCGAGCCACAAGAGCCACATCGACTATCTGATCCTGAGCTACATCTTCAATCAGCACAATCTGCCGCTGCCAGTGATCGCGGCGGGCGACAATTTGAACTTCTTCCCGATGGGCGCGGTGTTCAGGCGCGGCGGGGCTTTCTTCATTCGCCGTTCGTTCCGTGGCGATCGCTTGTACGCCGCCGTGGTCGACGCGTACGTTCGGCGGCTCTTGCGCAGCGGCTACCCGGTCGAGCTGTTTCTCGAGGGCGGACGCAGCCGCACCGGCAAACTCTTGGCCCCCAAGTTCGGCTTGTTGAACATGGTGGCCGATGCCGCGTTGGCCATTCCCGATCAAGAGTGCTTTTTCGTGCCGATTAGCATCGGTTACGAGCGGGTGATCGAAGCGCGAGGTTACGAACGCGAGCTGCGGGGTGCCGAGAAGACCAAGGAGGACGCCGCGGGACTGCTCAAGAGCAGCGAACTTTTGCGGCATCGCTACGGGACGATCAACATGCAGGTCGGGCAAATCCTGACCTTCGGTGAACTTCGCAAAGAGCTCGAGTTGCCGCCTGACGTAACGCTCACCCCGGCCAAGCGTCGAACCCTGGTCACGCGCCTCGGCAATCGCGTGATGGATGAAATCAACCGAGTGACGGCGGTCACCCCCGGCGCGCTGACCGCGCTCTGCCTGCTCTCGCACGAGCAGCGCGGCATCGGCCACGCCGAGCTGCTCGACTACTGCGAGAAGTTGCTGTCCGTCACCGAAGGCATGGGGGCGCGCGCGAGCCAACTCTTGCGCACCCCTGCGGGCGCCCTGCGCCCCGACGCGCTGCGCGAAGCCGTGCAAATGTTCGTCGACGCCGACCTGGTCGAGGTTCAATTCTTGGAAGATCCGACGGCTTCGGGCAAACGGGCCGGCGCGGGCGCCACGTACAGCGTGCTCCGCAATCAACGGCTCTCGCTCGATACGTCGAAGAACATCATCGTCCACTTCTTCGTCGAGCGTGCGTTGGTGGCGATGGCGCTGTTGACCGCGCCGAAGTCCTCCCCGGACGCGGGCTCGGAAATGGCCACCTTCGCTTGGGTGCGAGACCGCGTGCAGGGCCTGTCCAAGCTGTTCAAGTTCGAGTTCCGCTTCCGGGCCGATGCGCCGTTCGAAGCCATTTTCGAGAACACCGTGCGTGCCATGGCCGACGCCGGTGAAGTGATTCGCAACGGAGACCAACTGTCGCACGGCCCGGGTCACGACGGCTGGGACGGACACACTTGGCTCCGCATGTACGCCTCGATTTTGCAGAACTTCATCGAGGGCTACTACGTCGCCGCTCGCGCCTTGGAGCTGCTCGAGAAGTCTCCGCTTGCCGAAAAGGAGCTGACCAAAAAGGCGCTCTCGCTCGGACACCGGCTGTTCTTGGAAGGCGCGATCGAACGCGCAGAGGCCGTCAGTAAAACCATCCTACAGAACGCCTTTCAGGCGTTCATCGACCACGGCTACTTGACCGTGCGCGACACCAAGCTCGATTTGGTCGACGCGCTGCATTCACATCAAGCCTTCAGCGCCGTCGCTGAAGGAATTCGAGCATGGATCCCCGAGCGTTCAGCGTAAGATCGGCCAGCATCGTCTTGGCCTGCGCCGCGCTCGCCAGCGGCTGCTTCAATACTCCCTCCCCGCTCGCCCCGAGCTTGCGCGGCACGGTCGGCGTACCGAATCGCGGCGTGCTCACCGAATCGGCGGAGCTGCCCGTGCGCGGGCCAGGCTTCGTCCGCTATCGACCTCAGAGTTCGCACTATTTCGGCAATCCCCGCTTGGTGCGCGCGCTCGAGAGCGCGGCGGCAAACGTGGCACGCCTCGCCCC
>Ga0164307_10000019_pt1 | contig 65689 bp, 103 predicted proteins | sample Whisoiple_243_MG_FD_110214 | JGI IMG/M metagenome (GOLD analysis project Ga0164307, IMG submission 110214) | Soil microbial communities amended with fresh organic matter from upstate New York, USA - Whitman soil sample_243_MG | ecosystem: Environmental > Terrestrial > Soil > Unclassified >...
TGTTTCTAGTGTGTTGTGTTGAGATGCGTTGTGTTAGTGTATGTGGTTGTGTTGTGCTGCTTGTTGGGGGTTAATGGGGGTTGAGTGGGGGATTGGGAGTATTATTATTTTGGTGGGGATGGTAGAAGCGCTGTCAAGGGTCGTTTTGGACAATATTCTGCAATATAACATGTTCTTTTGTTTGTTACGCGTATGTTACGTAACATTGCTGCATGAAAGCGTGCATGAATTGCAAAAAGATGTTTGAGCCTAAAAGGCCGCATGGCAAGTTTTGCTCAGATAAATGCCGTGTGGCCTACAATAGATCGAATCCTACCGACTCGGTAACCAAAATACAGGTGCAGGTTCTTTACAACGAAATGCTGGACTTAATCAAAAAGGCAAAATCAGAGCCCCAGCAGCCTTATTTCGGCGTCGTGACAAAAGATGAGGTAAAGTGGGGGCAAAGCCAGGAGCCGGTAAAAATAACGCTTAAAAGGCCATTCGTGACCCTTGAAGCGCTAATGAACGAATGTGAAAGCCGAGAGCAGTACGAGTTATTGAGGGTGGAAATAGAGGAGGCGACCCATTTAACCCGCAAAGAAAAAGATATTTTATTACGAAAAAGATAAATCATGAACCCGGTATCATGAAATTTTTGACTCCCTCAATAAAGCCTGCAATAAATAACTCTATAAATTAAACACAAATGAGATCGTTTTTCAAATGGCTATGTGTCGCAAGCTGGGCATTCTTTCTTGCTTGGGCGGCATATATAAATATTAAAATCGGGGCAGATACTGTCATGCCTATGAAGTACCAGATTCCATTAGTACTTTCTTTTTTTGGCCCTGCTTTTATTTGGTGTACATGGGAAATTTTCAAAGACTACAAGAAACGCCTTAATGAAACCATTGAAGACAAATTCGACATTAACAGATAACAACTCTATAAATTAAAACGAATGGAGCAATTAATTTCTGCATTAACACGATTTGAGGCTCGTAATAATATATCTGCCGCTGTAATTGTTCATTCTGATTGGTCGTTTGGGCTTATAGAATTTTGGACAAATGAGGATTTAGGTTCATTCGATTCTTTTGATAGCTTATTAAAGTTCTTGTCTGAGACTCAATATGAACTAGATGACAGGGGTGTTTGCTTAAGTCCTTGTAAAATCAAACAAAACATAATAAATTAATTAAACATGTGTGATTGTATAAAAAATATAGAAGATAAAACACTTGAAACCCTGCGTGAAAATAATGAGGGTATATTTGAAAAAGCTAATGGATTACTTTGTGTTCATTTCCCTATCGTTAAAAACAAATTCCTTGATAGAAAAACCTATAATGATTACGAATTTTCATTCACGCCAATAAAAAAGGATGGAACGCCCGGCAAGCCTAAAAAGAAAACAATTGCTATAGCTCATACTTATTGCCCATTCTGTGGCGAAAAACATAAAAACGATTAAACATGGACAAGCCAAAGAAACTAATACTTGATTATTCTAAATTGGATTCAACTAATGAACAATATGGGGTGCCTATCAACCCGCCAATTAAAGAATCAGGAACTAAATACTTTCTTGATGTAACCGAAAATGCATTGTATAGGCAAGAAGGCATAGAACTAGAAGTAATCAATAAACCATAAACAATGTGGCCATTTAAAAAGAAATGGAAGCCCATAACGGACTTTGATTATTTCTTAATGGGGGTATATCATAGTCAGATGTTAAAGGATAAATACCCGATCCCTAGACAGCCCATATATCCTCCTTCCCAAATTACTAACGGTCATCCTTTATTAAGAGAGGCTATTTCAGCGCTTTCTATGACAGCAAATACACTCATCAAACTAAAGGAAGCAAAAATAAAAAGGGACTTAATGAAGGACATAAAGCCAAAGAATTGCTTCCCGTGTATTGAGTCAGGCATTAAATCATTCAACCAAAGCAATTAAAATGAACATACACCCATATCTAAAAACATATACCATTGATGGAATTGAAGGCAAATACGTATGCACCCAAGTCACTGTAAGCAATGGCAAGGAATATGGGTTCTTACAGCACCCATCAGACATAAATGGTGATTTTTGGTATGACCCAGTAAAAAAAACTAAAATAGACGACCCTTTTAAAAGCCCAGAATGAACATAACAGTAGGTGATATAGTTTACCATCAACTATCAAAGCTGCTTTTTAAATGCGAAAACAAAAAGCATGAGCGATGGATGAATATGAACCCGTTTTACATAAGAACAAATCTAAAACAGATTAATTATGATGAATTTGAAAATAAAAGACCCGGATAAAAATCCAGGTCTGGTTAAAATCCAAATTCCTATGAAAAAATATGCGTAAATGTAATATATTTGAACTCTAAAACATTTTTTTAAACTAAACAAGTGAAAAAAGCGTTTTTAGGTATTGAATAGGTGGGTCGGCATAGGAGTTAATTTGCCCTATGCCGATTTTTTTTTAAAACTCAAAACCCATAATTTGGTTTGAAATCATGATCCTGAATTTCTTTTAGCTTCTTTTCAAGCTCTGCCATTCTTCTCTTCCCGCTCTTGATGGTATCTTCTGCATCATCCATTTCATATTTCAGTTCTTCAATCTCCTCTTCAATCTCAATCTCTTTTTGTTCTATTTCTGCGCATTGTTCGCAGATGACTGTATCAGGGAACCATTTATCGCTTCCTCTGCCATCATTCAAATCAAACCAGCCGCCACACTTCTGGCAGGGGCAAGGCATTTCCATGTTGTGATCGGGTGTTTCGTATGCCATTTATTTATTATTGTGGGTTAATTAATCCTTATAAAAAATATATCCATCAGCTTACCATGGCTATACCATAGCATGCACTTGTCCGCAAAGCCGGTATGTATGTGGCAGACTTTATAATACCTACTACCGATCGACCACCAGAATATTTTAGGTAGTTTCATCATTTAACGGTTAGTGTTTGGAGGTATGCTTCGTAGTCGGCGGCGGTTGCGGGTAAGAGCTTCTTCATCTCAAACATCACCCTATTAGGCGCTTGCTCAACCTCGTCAAAGTACTCGCCGCATGTATTATGCGTCCAATTAACCATCTTGTATATTCGGTCGTACCCCTTCACAAACTCCGGCATCTCCTCTGGCTTACGCTCCTCCCACCATTCCAGTTTCTTGAACAGGTGGGGATAGTTGTCGAAATAAGTATCATACAAAGTGGCATCCCCGCGCCTTATACAGTATTGGTTTGAATTTACATTTTGAATAAGAGTAAGTGTCTCTCCTTGATAATATCTTCTGTCACCCATGTCTGGCCAGGTATTTATAACCTTGTAACGGGGTTTTAATAATTCTTCAGGTGTCATTGTTTATCCTCCTTTTGGTTTAAATATTTTCCGGGCTCTCCATACACTTGTCGCATAGATAATATTGATTGCCTATGTAGTTATCGCCGGGGCCACCGCAATTGCCGCATGGTAACGGCTTGTTTTCAGGAGCTTTTACCTCCTTCTCCCCTTCCCCGTTCAGGGCTTCGTTGGCCTGCCACATGAAACTTGGCTGACCTACGACCAATGCCGTTTTGGCAATTTCCTTCAACGCCTTCTCGTACCTGTCGCATTTGGATTGGATGGCGGCGATTTCGTACTGTTGCTTTTGAATCTCTATATGTTGCTGTAGTTCGAGTTTATTACCAGAATGAAATTTTATACCAGAAACATTCAATTCATCCTTTACTCTGTTAAATATATTTTCCTCATCGGCATCATCTTCACCGATAAATCCACAATTTGCAATAAGCGAAATAGGCCCATTTGTTATTTCGTAATATGGGTCTTCGCAGTCTTCATGCAGCACTAACTGCCATTTATTTTGTTCCATCTAAAAATGTTTTTATTTCGTTATATAATTCCGGGTCAGTAATAATCAATGCGCCTTCGTGCCGGGAGATGAATTTTTGAAGGAGGGTGCGAGCGGTAGTATGCCTCGCTTGCAGGTCTTTGTATCCATCTTCAAAAAACTCCTTTTCGTTAATTAGCTTTGTTTTATAAAACTCTTTCTCCTGCTCTACCAGGTGAAGCCTGGTGGCGTATTCGGTGGCACCGTTAACATACGCTCCCCATTCTGTACCTTCGTCTTCTGAATACTTCATGTATGCGTCAGCCTTTGCGTGTATATCGGCAATAATCTCAGCCGGCAATTGTTGTGTGTTACTCATCTTTGCCTCCGAATTTTTCGTTAATATATATTACCAGTGAAAGCCCGACAAAGAACATTAATATAATAAACCCGAAGGCAAGCATTTGTTGTGCTAGTTTATCCATTCCCCACCTCCTTGTATTTGGCGAGGGCGGCAGAAATTGCATCGTCAACATCCGGCTCTATTGGCACGCGCATTTGAATCCATTCAAGCGTATCAACTAGACCCTGCGCCCTTCCCGCCCATTCGGTAGCGACTGTTTGGTAGTGTGCGGCGGGTGATGTTGGCACGAATGTTAATGTACGATCACATTTTGATTGATACACGGATGCCTTATGGTTTATTATATTTTCAATTTCTTTTGATAGTTTGCTCATTTGATCGTTTTTACAGGTCAAGTAATTTTATCGATCCCATCCGGCTCTTTAACAACCATCCCAGAATCGCATAATAATTCGTTGGTAGTTGCTCCATTATACCGCCATAGTTGTTTACAATGACTGTATCTCCTTGCCTCTGATAGTCCAGTGACACAACACAGAAATCATTTACATAATCCCGGCTTGCTTCTTCTAATTGCTCAAAGCCTGCCTTTCGTAAAAGCTCAATGATTTTTTTGTTCCTATCACTTTTCTGTATTTCCCTTAAACAATTAGCACAAGTGACGCCATCATAGTATTGGCTCACATTCTCCGACTCCCGGCCACATGCTGTATCAGACCAATACTCGCTATTGTCCCCTTCATGAGGCGGCTCGTAACTGGCGTAGTGTGTTTTACCTTTGCTCATAATATAACATCCTCCTTTTTGCTGTGATCATAATATACGCGGAATGCCCCTAACTCTTTTGATACCAACGGCTCAAATAGCTTTGCTGCGATCTTTATACTCTTTACCGCTCCCGACTTCCGGGTATACGTCTCAGAAGATCGGGCGATGATGCGACCGTTCTTACTTACTATATGCCAGTGCCAAGTATAGTCTACGCTGCCAGTGTAGTGTTCGGTTCTGTACAAGTGAATACCCGGTTTTTTTTAGTCTTTGGCATTGTCATCTTATCATTTTTTATTAGGTTGATTATTTCTTTTAACTTTTGAACAACCATATATGCTATACTCGTCGCCAATCATTAAATACCTCCATGTTCTTCTGCCGAATATCCATTTTCTTTTTGATCTATATACTAAATGATGACCTGTACATACATCATTATTTGTTATGCAATAACCATTTATGCTATGAGCAAAAGACGGCGGGATATAAGATATTAACAATATAGACGGTATTGTGTCTATATTATTAATCATTGTAACCGAGTCGCGAATGGCTGGCTTGTAGAACGATGACTGCGCATTGCATGTGGTTGAAAGTACAGCAATAAGAACTACGATCAATATTAGTGCTTGTTTCATTGATTATTGTTTGATTTTTATTTGAATGTTATCTTTACAATCCAAATCTGAATACTGCGAAATAACCTGTATTTGGATACGTTTAATGGTTTTATAGTATAGATATACCATCCATCTAATTGTCGCTCTTCCCCGACTACCATTCCTTGATGCCTATCTAGGCAAGACCATTTATGTATAGACCATAACTCAAAGCGCTTGCAGCTGCGAGTGATTTTGAATGCCGGTGGGATACATTTCATATATTATCCGATTCGTTTTTTACGTATTGCATTAATGCATCCGGGATAAATCGACGTTCTTTTGGCGCAATGTCTGGGTACATGGCTATGAATCTTTCAATGATTAAATCATAGCAGTTCATTTCTGTTATATCAAGTGTGTGATGGTCGTAGTTCCCGTGGCAATTATTTTTCCAGAAACAAAGTTCAACCCAGTTTAATGGGTGAGTAGATATGGATCTGAATAACCTTTTCGGGAGTATGTGAGCAATGCTTGCCCGATACCAGGAGTCTTGGTTCTTTGTTGTAGGTTCGCCGCAATGCAAGCATACACCTTTCATTTCGGATCTCCTCGCCTCAAACCATCTATCTAATTCCTCACCACCACCCCTATATGTGATTTGCTTCTCTTCGGCCTCTTGCTTTAGTTTCTTTGCGCTTTTCTTTGCGATTTGTTTACGCTGCTTGGGTTGCTTTGGAAGTGCGGCCTGCTCTTTAATACGTCTTAAATTTTCAGCTCTATCCATAGTGATTAAATTAAAAGGCATCTGAGTTAGATGCCTTTTGTTAAAAAGGTATATCAGGTTCAATAAATTCAAACACAGTATTTTCATCGGCAATCACCTGCATAGTTCCATTACTGAACAGCTTGGCGTTTTTTAAATCATACAGCCCTGGCTTCATCGTTTTTGGAACTTTTTCTTCAAATCCAATAAGCGTAACCTCTGATGGTATTTTGCCGCCATCTCCATCAGTTATTCTCTCATTAACTACAACGGTTTGCGATGGGCAGAAATACAATACCATCTTGCCGAAATTTTGCTCAAGTCTAACTGTTGTTATATCAGCTTTAACAGTTTGGCCATGTGTTAGGTTTGCCTCTTTCATCCTCTGCTGTAACACATGCGGCTGAGAGTACTGCGAGATAACCACATCAAGAGATTCTTCTTTTAGTTGTTTTGATTTCCTTCCAAAAAGGTTCTCAAAAAGAAATTTACTTTGTTTTTTCATGCTGATTGTTTTTGTTTCCCAAAGGTGTAAAAAATATTTTTTTTCTCCAAATTTATTTATAAGTTTGTGCAAACAATTAAAAATGTCGGTAAAAGAAAAAAACAAGAGTAAAGTTATAGGGGCGCAACTAAAAGAACTTCTTAGTAGGAATCAAAGGTGGTTAGCCGGTAAGATAAAAATGAGAGAAGCTCTTTTGTCTGAGAAAATAACAGGGGTTAAGGAGTTTACGCAAGCCGAACTAGATCTTATAAATAAAGAAATGAACACCGACTTTAAATTATAGGAATATGGATGTAACTAAGTGGGCTTATGTGAAAATAGAATTAGAGATTCTTGGTAAAGTTGTTGATGCTAGATATGTACTTGGTAAAGACTACGAAAGGATATATCAATATTTAAAAACAGTAGGGAAGTTCCAGCCGTACGAGTGGGCTATTTTTATTAAAAGGCACATAGGTAAAAAGAGTTTATATCAGAGAAAATTAAGAAACAGAAAAGAGAAGGAAAGAAGAAGGAAAGTAAAGGAGAAAAAATTAAAGGAAACCTTAGACGAGCGGGATAAGTAAATCTTAAAACGCTGATCAAATGGAACATGACCTTATAAAGAAGTTAAATGAAAGAGATGAGGGAGCTTGCAAGATAGTATTCTATGCTCTTTATCCTAGATTTTTCACATATGTGAAAAGAGAGATAATAAACCACCATGATGCGGAGGATATTGTGATCAGGTGTTTTAGTGTGTTTTTTAAAAGTAACAATTACTTTAAGGATTTTGGAGCAATAGAAGCATACCTATTTACCGGAATAAGAAACTCATTGCATAACTATCGAAGATGCAAAAAATGGTTTAGTGAAATCATTTATGATTATCCAGATGAACCTGATGAAGAAGAAAGATACTATAAAAATATAAGGCCGCTTATGTTTCTAATAAATAAACTACCCGAAAAGTACAAAACAATCCTATTACTAGAAATAAAAGGGTGCACTGTAGCTGAAATAGCTAATAAGATGAATATAAAGATTGATACAGTATATCAACAAAGGTGGAGAGCAATTAATAAAATAAAGGAAATGATCAATAATGGAGAACTTGATAAATCTATTTGAGCCAATCATATACAATAAGGTCAGATTTACATTATGGGGGCTGTCTGGTGGGTGTGATTGGTATGAGAAAGGCGATTTCATACCCGACTGTATTATTTACTTACATCGTTTAAGTCTAAATTAATAAATATGAAAAAGAAAACACCAGTAAAAAGAAAGTATGTTAAGAAGTCTAGCAAGAGGAAGCCAATTAATGAGAAAGATGCAATTATTGCTGTAAAAGAATCTGAAGCCGAATTTAAGGAAGCCATAGAAGAATACAAAGCAACACTAAAGCCAGAACTAGATGAATTGGAGTTTCTTGACGCCGTAGTTACGGGTATTTCGCAAATGACAAATGAGCAAAAATCTAGATTCATGAATTATATCTACAGCCGATACTGGGCTTTTATTACATTAAGTAAATTAACACAATAGTATATGATAGATGTAATAGGAGAAAATGGTTACGAATTACTAAAGAAAACGCTGAAGTTTGGCGATATAATAGAGAACAGTTGGGCTTCAGAAGATAACCCAAGAAGATTCGCAATTGTAGTAAACCCAAGAGAACATTCTATTCAATGTACTGATAAGGTTATATTTTGGGACTTATTATTCTCACCTGATAGTAAAATAAAAGTACACGGTAACGTATTAAATGATAATTACGAAAAAATAAAACAGAAATGAATATATCTGATTTTGTCATCAAAGACAACACTGCATATTTTGACAGCTTTAGGAATGGTATATTTTATTACAATATATATAAGGCTAACAGCGATATACAATATCAATTTCAAATACCGATAGAAGAAATCGCAGGAGCTACTATAAAGGCAGAAGAAAAAAGCATAACAATGATGCGTTGGATACGTAAATCAATTGGAAACAAGACATTCATTAAGATATGAGAAATAACCCACAAACAAGTATTGACGCTTACCGTTCTTTAGACCCTGCTAAACTCTCGGACACTTATAAGAAGATAATATTAGCATTAACTGAATTAGGCAACGGAACGTTTGAGGATATAGCTAAAAAAATGAAGGTTGATAAGAGTGTTGTATGGAAACGTTTATCAGAATTAGAGAGGGCCAATATACTCTATAGGCCTGGAACAAAAAAACACTTAAATCAGGGAGGTCTGGTTTTGTTTGGATGATTCTCTCTTTAGATGGAGTGGCTTCTGTAATTGAGGAAGCGAAATTAAAGGGGACACAAACCGTACAAGACCATAGTAGAAATATACAAGCTATTGCCAACTCAAATAAACTATTTTAAATGAAGCAAACTGTAAAAGTTTCTGTATCCGATATAAGATCGTTCAAGAAAAATTCATCTCGCATAACAAGTAAAGGAATCATTCCAATCCTTGATTATATAAAATTCGACAATGGCACGATTACAAAGACGAGCCAAAATGAATACGTAGTTCAAGAGTCTAATTTTAATGGCGCGTTTCTTGTCGAAGAGAGGGTGCTTTTTAATTTCATCGAATATACCAACGCGGCAGAGATTTTATTTGTAGCAGATGGGAAAAAAGTCATTCTATCTGATGGCTCACAGAAGGCTTCATCTAATCAAGATGATATTAACCTTTTCCCTAAAATAGAACAACCTCCCAAAGAAACTGTTTCTTTGACTGATACTATTCTTAAACTTTTTGGATCGGCGGCCAAGTACACACATGAAAAGGATGACGATCTCAGGAAATCTCATATTTTCATAGGAGGGGACGCTATAATAGCATCAGATGGGTTTATCGCTTTTTATAGAAAAATAGATAGAGAGTTGCCTAAAACGGCTATCCATAGAAGTGTGGCAGAAAAAGTCAGCACAATAGATCCCGCTGATTTCTCCCAAACCGAAAAGAAACTTTTTTTCAGGGCCGGTAAAGTCCTTTATGGTTTTAAAAAAACCGAAGCGACATATATTGATATGAGCGGATTTTTCAACTACAAAAAGGATACTTATTTTCATGCACCCAAATTTGAACTTATCGCATTTAATGAAATGAGTTTGGGCATGTCTAAACTAAGGTTATGTCACCCCTACTTAGAAGTGGTTAACGGGAAGCTATTAATGTCAGCCGTTAACAGCGATTATGGAGTGGATAATGAGAAAGAAATAGAGGTTGTTGGAGAAATGGGAGATAAATTTCAATATGATGCCGTTATATTAAATCGGCTACTGAAGACAGCTCCAGACGAAGAATTAACTTTTAGCCGCGTAAAAGGCATGATGTACATAACCGGTGATTCCGGGTTTACTTCACTTATAATGGAATTATTAAACTTATGATACCGTTTAATTTAGAGAGAGCTAAACTTGGCTTACCGATGCTCACCCGAATAGGGCAAAATGCAAAATTAATTGCTCATCTTGATGGAGACCAACCAGCTCCTCTTGTAGTAGAAGTAGATGGGCATGAATTAGAAAACTATTATCTAAACGGAAGGCATAACTTATACCACGATACAGAGTTTGATTTATTCATGGAATATTAAAATATACTGCAATGACAGATAAACAATTTGTATTGAGACACTACCCAGACGCCTATGCCGAGGCAGATGCTTTTGGTGTTGTCATTTATGATGCAATAACGGAGGATCAGCTTGGATCGGGCGATGATCACGCAGAAGCATGGGCTGATGCGAGGAATGAAATTGAACTAAATAAAAACTGATCAGATGAGTGAAATGGGAGAAATGTGGAGCGAACAACGCGAAAAGCTCCGATCAAAAAAGGCTAACCTGTTAAAGTGGAATACAGATGTAATGTATGGTATGCAGGTAGAATTCGACAACTACTTTGAAATAAAAAAGCATACTGAGTTTCATTACAGCCTATTCCATCCTGAACGCGGGCGTATGGACTTTTGGCCGTCTACAGGAAAGATATCATGGTTCAATAAGAACGGTAAAACATACGGCAAGCCAACTGTTATAAAAGACTTTGAAGAATATTTGATGCAGAATTTCAAACCATAGATGCATTCACACTAACTAAATAAAATAATAACAATGAGCAATAACAATAACAAATCAGGAGGGGTCGGGTTCCTTGGATTATTATGCCTTGTATTTATCGTTTTAAAACTTACTGATAATATCGATTGGTCTTGGTGGTGGGTATTGTGTCCATTGTGGGGGCCCGTGGTATTATGTTTGGTTGGGTTGGCTATTTACTTCCCTTTTTGGGTTAAAAATAAAAAAGATAAAGAAAAAAGAATAGCCGCTGGCTATAGCAAACACAGTTGGGACAACGGCGGCAGATCAAAATGGCAACAAAGGCTTGATGAAATGAATAAACAAAAAAAATAACATGTCAGAAATACACGAAACAACAGATGGCAAAATAATCCCAATAGAAAATATTGATTATGTAGGCGAAGTTGAGCGACCTTACGAATGGGGGTATAAAGTATTCATGAAAAGCGGTAGTTATTTATGGGTGAGTAAAAATGACAGCAGACATTATATCGTTGATTGCAGGAATAAACTTATTGATAAACTTAAAAATCATAAACCATGTATATAGCAATTACAGAATTTAACGCATGGGAAAACGAAAGATGGACTTACGTTTTGGATATAGATAAACAAGACGGCGAAGTACTTAATAATCTGATGATATTTATTCGTGTCGCCAATCAGTACTTCGAAGAAGTAAAAGAGAAGGCAACGCATAGATTATTTGCTGCTTCCAGATATAATTTCAGATTTTATAATGAGTTAGATACAAGTAAAAAGTATCCTGTATTAAGGAATAAAAAAGTATCGCTTGTGATGAATAGTAAAAGTGCGTACAACTCAGATTTCATTGACCCAAACATGATAATATCGCCATTAAGAATGAAATCTGCTATGCTAAGAATGAGGGACAAGCAAACAAACGACCTATACAAAAACTTTGATAGCTTATTCTTGAAAAACAAATCAAAGACTGTAACAAAAGACTAATAGAAGCATAAACAATGAAAAAATCAAAGGCCATTAGTCCGGTTATTGTTACGTTAAAAAATGATTATTTTGAGGTTTTAACTGCTGGGTGGTTAAGTATAAGTCAACCAGACGGATCATTCATTCCAGTAACTAATGGGGGCTACTTTACATGCAGAAATTTAGAAACTGGGCAATATGCAGATGTTTTCAATAGCGACATAAAGCTAATAGCTCGTAAGGCACGAAAAAGAAGTATTTCTAATAATTATTGAATATGTGTGTAGGAATAGATAATTGCAGCAAAAAGAACTGCCTGGAACAAGAGCGTTGTGTATTCCCGGTTCGCCTTAGCCTTACTTTTAAAATTGAAGGCCCGGAGGTGGTAGGCAAAATACAATTAAGCAAGTTCGCATGTAGAAAGCACAGGAAGCTATGTGTCAACGAAAGTGCTTGCGAGATACTAGGCCAATGCATGTATGAGCATCCGGCTGTCATTGCATCTAAAACATTCAAAAGGGAGCTTAATAAAGCTATTAGTATAGACGAAATATCAAATGTATTTGCAAGGAGATTAGCTAAGGTTAAGAAAATAAATAAAAAATAATTACTTATGCAGACATTAAAATTGATATTTGGAGCAATGGCTCCTAAATTGGCAGAACAGCTTAAAAGTCAGAATTTTTCTTACAATAAAGTAGATATGATTCATTTTCAAAAAGACGCCGATGCTATAGTTAGGCTTAAAGTAAGAGGATTAATCACAGCTTTTGAGACAGAAAAAGCAACAAACAAACTTATAAAAAGTATAAAAAAGCACATAGAGAGTAGATTGCAAGAAACAGATTTTAAATAATTACTGAAAAACCAACATCCACACCTATTCGTCCATCTAACGTCCTATGGCCTCTGAATTTTTTAGGGAATATTTTTCCCAAAATGAACTAAAAAATTTGCTCATACAAATATAACGCCGTAGATTAGCGGAATCAATTACCCATAAAAACAATGGCACGTAAACCAAGACCGTTAGACATAGCCGCATTGAAGGCTGAATACGAAGTATTAGTTGAGGCGTTGAAAAAAGTAGATTTCGATAAAGCGAAGGCCGCCCGGCTGCTCAACGTAGATCGCAAGACAATTTCCAATAAATTAAAGCAGTGTCGTGAAGCAGGAGTGCATGAACAATCCACTCAAGTTGCTTAAATTGCCAACCCTAAACATTCACATCTTATAAAATTAGAATGCGAAAACACGTTTCAATTTTTAGTGTACTAACCTGGGTAAATATTCGATTAGATTTTATAAAAGGCAAAACCCCGTCCTAAGACGGGGCCGTAATTAAATACTCCGGTGTTTTTAAAGCCTTTGACCGGCCTGCCGCTGACTAAACGGCACACAATCTCAAAGTTACTAAACTTATTTGGTATTCTTACCAACTACCTTGGGCAATGTTCTACGAAGAAAACAACCCTTAAGATTTAAAGGCAGCCCTGTTACTCCAGGGATGTAAAGGTGGTTAACTGATATGCGATTAGGGGCTTAATGACCGGATGACCGGGCCTTATCGCTTAATATACACTGAGTAGGGAGAGAAAGGATTTGTAGCGGGAACCCTGTGTATATGAAGGTGGTATCAGTAAAATAGGTAGTCAAATATCAGCACCCTAAAAGGTGCCGGTATCTAACCTTTGTATGTTTAATATTAAATAAAAAAAATATATGGAAAAGGTTAAATGTTACTTTGATGGAGCTTGCGAACCAAAAAATCCCGGAGGGAATATGGGGATTGGCGCTTATATTTTGGTTCATGGTAAAGAAATTTATACTCACAGCAATTACATCCTGGCTAATTCAGAAAACTCTAATAATGTAGCCGAATACATGGCGTTAGAAAAAATACTTCAATATCTACAATCAAACGATCTTAAATCAAAGGAGATATGGATATATGGGGATAGTAATTTAGTTATTCAACAAATGTCCGGTAAATGGAAGGTTAAAAATGGCTTATATAAAGAATCAGCGCTCCGTTGTAAGGAACTTGCCTTGCGGCTTAAAACTAAACATAATCTTAATTACAAATGGATTCCTAGAGAGCTTAATGAAAGAGCCGATAAATTAAGCAAACAACACCTTTTAACCGAAACCGAGAAGCCATGACAAAAAGTAACTTAGAAAAAAAAGAAACACAAATCCCACATCCATTCTCTGAAAAATTCATACCACGTTGGGAGAAGTGGAAAGCGTTTAAGAAAGAGCAATTCCGATTTACGTATAAGCCAATAGGTGAAGAGGGGGCATTAAATAAGCTATACCGGCTTTCGGGCGGTAATGAGGATATTGCCTTCGAAATAATAGAAGAGGCAATAGCGAACGGCTGGAAGGGCTTTTTTGAACTTAAAAACAACAATAATGGAACGAACCCTAAAGGATTTGCTCCGAAACCAACCCCAACCGGAAATGTCCCTGCGGGAGGTTTTGGACAGTTTTAAGCACATTGAGCTTACTGATGATGAGTATTGTGAGGCTATGATTGAGGCAAAAAGAAAAAAAGAGGAATTACTTAAACAACATGAAAGGGAGAGGCTGGCGCAGCAAAACCGAAAACAACTAATTGAAACGGGATGGTCTTATGAGCAAACAAGATCATACATGCTTTACAGGGCTCAGTCTTTGTTCGATGGTAGATTTGTTTTGGATCAGTTCAATCAGCCTGTTTTTGAATTATTGTGTCATTACTTTAGCCGTAGCAATGAGTTTATTTCGTTGGCATCCGGGATGGGGGTTGTGAACCCTAGTTTAGAAAAGGGAATTATCTTGGCCGGGAATTATGGCACAGGTAAAACTTGGTTGATGAGTTTGTTTAGAAAAAATAATCGACAGGTATACCATGTAGAGCAAGCTAAGGATATAGCTTTCGCATATCAAAAAAACGGCGATGAAGCTATTGAGCGGCATAGGATCAAAATCGTAAATCCATTTAATGACCCAACTGTTTTTTATCAAAAAAATGCGGGATTATGCATGGAAGATATTGGGGCAGAAGATGTAAAAAACAACTTTGGCAATAAAACTAACGTCATAGGTGATCTTATAGAGGCGAGATATGTAAACGACTTGCTTGGCATTTGGTTTCATGGAACCACTAATATGACAACAACTCATTTTGGAGAGTTTTATGGCGGTAGAGTTACTAGCAGGCTTAGAGAAAAAACAAATTTCATCGAATTGCGTGGCCCAGATAGGAGAAGATAATGAACGATCCTGTACAAATAGCAAAAGAGCAAACCGAATTCATGTGGTACATCGGAAGGAAAGAAACAGCCTTGTTCGAGGCCCACAGCATGGCCTATACTGAAGAAGTGGTAATGCAAAACGCCAGGCGTAACTTAATGGTTTGGATTTATTGTTTGTTAAGAAATTATAAAAAGATAGTACCAATAGAAAACTTAGAACCGGATGTAAAAAAGAAAATGTGGGCTTTTGTAAAAGAAATATGCGCCGGGAAAACAGATGATCCAAAGCGCATGAAGCAAATAGCACAAGTTTTTTATGCGATTGAATACTTTATAAACGAAAACAATGGTTAAAATTCAGGTTATAGGCTATGCCGGGAAAGACGCAATTGTTCAACAGCATGGGACAGACAGCGTAATAAATTTCTCTATTTGCCACACAGACAAATATAAGGATGCCAGTGGTCAAAAATACGAACGAGCTACATGGGTAACATGTTCATGGTGGTTAGAAAATACGAATGTAGCTCAATATATAAAGAAAGGTACGTTACTTTGGGTAGAGGGTTTCCCTGAAGCCAAACAATACAAAAACAAGCAAACTGGCGAAACAACCCCTTATTTAAGCATGAGAGTATCTAGGGTGGAGTTGCTTGGTGGTAAAAGAGAAGATAATCAACCCGTAGGTACACAAGCACAACAAACACAGCAGCCGCAACAACCTGGTGGAGGGTTTACGCCATATGATTCAGATGAGCCTCCTTTTTAACTTTTAAATTTATATGATGCAAACATACATGACGATCTCAAGGATCGCAAAACTCGTACACGAAAACGCAAAGAATAAAGGATTCTGGGATAGGCCGTCCAATACAGGCGAGAAGCTGATGCTCATTGTTAGTGAGATAGGAGAAGCAATGGAATCAGATCGAAAAGGGATACACTACACCGGGACAGTAGAACCGATAAATGATGAAGTTCTTGATGAGGTAAAATGGGAATTATGGTTTAAGAATACTGTAAAAGACACCTTTGAGGATGAGTTGGCCGATGCTGTTATAAGAATATTTGATCTTTGCGAATCAAAAGGCATCGACATAGAATGGCACATAAAAAAGAAAATGAGGTATAATTCAACACGACCTCATATGCATGGTAAAAAATATTAAACAAATAAAACAACAACATGACTAATTTTAAGGCCGCAGCAATGGCTGCTGGATTCGTAGCTTTACTTGCTTTTCAGGATCATCAATCAAAGAAAACTTATAAGGTAGAGGCACCGCTGGAGTATTGGATTCAGATAACAAATGGGATTGAGTTCACTAAGCAAAGCCTCAAAACATCTGATATACCATCAAAGACAGTAACTATCATAAATGATAGCTTTTTCCTCCCTTTCCAAATGGAGATAAAGAGGCAAATAGATGCTCAACAAGACGCTGAAAGGAAAGCAGAGCAAAAGAAGGATACTACAAAACCTAAAAAATAATTTATGCAATTCGAAAAACCAAAAGTAACAATAGATCTGGAAGAGTACCAGCATCTAAAAGATCGAGTAAATGGCATAGATGCAGATCAATATGTAGTGGCTGCTAAAAAAGTAATAGCTGCTTTGTTGACACATAATGGTAATAGCCGAGCTATTAGTGCCTTATTAGCTTCGCAGGGTGTTATGTTTTCTGTCTCTGTTGGTAATACATCAATGCATTTGTCGTCTCCTATTGGAGTGCATTACGAGTCAATATCGATTTCAATAATTGATGATACTAAAAAGTAATAAATGAAGGATATAATATGCCCCGTATGCAGTAATGCCGCTCCGTTTAGATTAAGGAAAGAGAATGTGGATTATCATCAGTGTTGTAGCTGCCACACCCTATTCAGCGGCCCACTTGAAAATTCTAATATGATTGGCGGGGAGCATGAAGAAGGTCGTAATACTCAACAGAATCATTTAAGAATAGGCAGAATAGATGAAATGATTCTTGGGGCTAAAAAAGAGGGTATACATATTTTAGACTTTGGGTGTGGTCATGGGATGCTTATAGCGGATTTGAAGAAAAGCGGATATCCAAATGTAACCGGATATGACGCTTACTCAGACGAGTATAATAAGTTACCAAAGAGAGAACGATACCATATAATTACTGCTATTGAATTGATAGAACATACATCTCATCCTTATGTTGAAATAGATGTTATGCATCGCGCATTAGTGCCAGGTGGTGTTGTTATGTTCGAAACATCATTCATAGATGTGGCTGGGCAGGAAAATATTCCGTTGGAAGATTTCTTTTACATAGCACCCAAAAATGGGCATAGTACCATATTCTCTCATCATGGGTTAGACTTGCTCATGTGTCTGAAGGGGTTTATCCCGCGCAGGCATTTCAATCGACATGTTAGGCTTTATCAAAAACCATACAAAAAATAGCGTATATTTGTATTGCTGTTTCGCTTCTAATGGTTAGCCTGATTAATATATTAAAAATAAACTCCGACACGGATGCACCTACTCAATCGCATTGGGGGCGTGACAGCCATCTGTTGTCGGGGTTAATTTTTTATGCATAAGACGCATGGCTTAAGTAAAAGCCCATTGTATAAGCTATGGGCTACGGTTAAAAATAGGTGCTATAATAAAAATGACCGTATATACTCTGAGTATGGTGGTCGTGGAGTTAGGATGTGTGATGAATGGAGGGATAATCCAGAGGCATTTATGGAATGGTGTAAAGATAATGGTTGGCAGAATGGGTTACAGATAGATAAGGATATAATAGCCATGAGTCAAGGATTAGTCCCAGATATATATTCGCCAGAAAGGTGTCAATTTGTAACGCCAAAAATAAATGGAACAGCCACAAGAAAAAGCAGATATATAGAATATAATGGGGTTTCGAAAACCCTCGCGCAATGGAGTGATGAATTGGGTATTTCAAGAACTACTATATTAATGAGGTTAGATGTATATGGGTATACTGTAGATCAAGCATTAACTAAAGGCTGGCGGGGCCGAAAAACATAAAAAATAATGATAACAGGAATAACAATGGGGGCCGGGAATGTGACTGTTCTTAAAAAGACAATTGAATCATTTATTAACGTATGTGATGAGATTGTTTATGGTGATTTACTTCTTTTTGAGGAAGACAGAGAGGTTGTCAAAAGGTACTCAAAGGAGTATAATATAAAAATTATACAATTCCCTTTTAACTATATTTTTAGACATGGGTTTTCTTCGATTCTTAATGAGTTGGCTGCTCATGCCACTAATAATACAGTTATGTATTTAAATACTTCTGAAATAATAAGCGAAGATTATGGAATATTTGATATAATCAAAAACAACTCAGATTGTAACTCGTTTTATTTTATACACAAAACTGACCCCCATCGTTGGTTTAGAACCTATAATCGAAAAGAATTGGAATGGTCGGGAGTTATTCATGAACAGCTAAAAGGGGAGTACAGGCCATATCATAAGCCAATATTCATGATGGCTGATTTGGAAAAGGATATGGATGATCCATTTAAGGCTGATGTTTTTAATTCGGTTAAAGAAATTTGCTACTTTAGGAATTACAACCGAATAGTTGATTATCCAAAATCACTTGGAGAAACAGATACCGGCTGGATTAAATTTGCAACCGAAAATTACGACAACATGAAAGAGCGGATGCAGTCTAATGCTGGATTGTATGAAGCGTTTTGTACTGGGAGTGATTTAATGCTGCATCAGGCAATAAGAAATTTCAAACCAACTGGTAAGTTTCAATCATCAAACCTGATTGAATACCAAGGAGATAAGAAATTCCTTTTATGAGTAAAGATATAAAAAGGGGGGACTCGGTTATCCCGGAAGAAGGTTATGATAATATAAGGAGTCAATATTTTTTTAATGGCCCATTAAAGGTAACTATGGTGGTAGATAACAATCTTCAGTATACTGGGTATAAATTTGTTTACTGTGAATTTGGGAACAAGGAGGTTGGATTTTATATTAACGCATTAAAAAAATGGTGAAATGAAATTTAGCATAATACTATGTCATTACAAGACTGGGAAGATGACCGCATATACCGTGGCTCAAATACTAAAATATAAAGGCAACCATGAAATAGAAATACTCATCTGCGATAATAATGCCGGGGATGGGAGTATCGCGTATTTGGAGCCGTTTAAAGAATACATAAAAGTCGTTGATTATCCAAAAGATAAACTTCAGTCACACGGGATCGGGTATGATGTTCTTTTTGAATTATCACAAAACGAATGGGTGATCTGCATGGAGAGCGATTCTTTTCCCATTAAAGAAGAATGGTTGGATTATTATGAGAAATTAATAAATGCCGACTGCAAATTTGCGGCATCCCTGCTTCAGTTGTCAGGTGGTAAATATGGGCATCCTGCTGGCGCTATGTATAATAGAAATATATGGAAGGAGGCGTGGCTTGAGTGCAAATGCAAAACAGAGTACCATTATTTCCCTAATATGGCAATGAAGGATGGTTTTGCTAGTCATATTATGGTTCATGAAAGTGTATCAAAGTCTTTTGTAGATAATCCAGATGAATATATTGAATTGTCAGATGGCTACAAGCCATATACTCCTAGTGTTGCAAAAAACAAATGGTGGTACTATTCTCCTGTAGTTGGGCCGATGCATAATGGGATGGGTCGATTGCAGGAGTCGGTTAGGACGTATGGCGGTAGAAATGCAGAAACAGAAGTGCCAAATATTCTTCTTGATAATAGGGCTAAATTAATCTATAGAGTAGGGTACGAGCCGGGTCAATGGTTTTATTACTGGATGCTGGCAAAAGGGTATCTTGGTTATCATATACCAACTGAAACAAAGTGGCTCCCTGGTAAAGAAGCTCAACAGCAAGATTACACTTTAACTGAAAATGGTGTAAAACACTTATGGGGAATCTCTGCATACCACGACTATACGCCAGAAAATGAAAAGGGTACTGCTATATATAAGCAGTCTATCCCAGATCAACTATACAACTCATTACCTGAACATCAAAAAATAACACCATGAGCACATTATCGTTTATGTCTGATGATGGGTTAGTTGTAGAGTTAGGGATGGAGATATTTGTTCAGGCTAAAGATTGTGGTTATTATAAAAAACACATTGCGAATGAGCAATTAATTCATCGAAGATTAGGAATAGTTAAAGAAAAAGAAGCGTGGCTATATGAGGCGCAGATCCCAATACATTGGAACTATTTTGTTAAAGAAGAAAATGCAATTGAACATAAGGCAAATATTGAGGCTAATGGGCCTGATGAAATAATATTCTTACCAAAGACAATAATTTAAAATAACACTTTAATGGAGATTACAACATTCTCGCATACGGGTAATATAGGCGATATATGGGCAAGCATCCCAGCAATGAGACAACACTTTGTTAATACGGGTAAAAGAATTGATTTGTATTTGGTCGCTAACGTCCCGGCCTTCTATTATGAAGGCGCAGTGCATCCAACAAAGAGTGAAGCCGGGATCAATGTCATGTTAAATCAGAAGATGATTGACATGATGATTCCGCTTTTAAAGACGCAGGATTTTATCAATGAAGTTTATTCTATTGATTTTTCTGAATATGAAGACTACAAAGATAAGATCAAGGTTCATCTTGAGTGGTTTCGGGAAAATGAGATAGGGTTGCCAAACTTTAGCATTAACCGGTGGTACTTCTATGTCTTCCCTGATTTAACCTGCGACTTGTCAGGAATATGGTTAGAGGTGCCGCATACAGAAAAAGATTTTGCCGCTAACAAGATCATCATAACCAGGAGCGAACGCTACACCAATCCATCAATAGATTACTCGTTCCTGAAACCATACGAAGATGATATTGTTTTTTGCGGGACTATGCGAGAGTATAATAATTTCTGCATGTCGTATGATCTTAATATCCGCAAGCTCAACATCAATAACTTCTTGGAATTAGCGCAGGCAATCAATCAATGTCGGTTTCATATATCAAACCAGACACAGGCAGCACAATTATCGGAGGGACTAAAGATACCCAGAATAATAGAAGTGTGTACATATGCCGCTAATGTAATTCCTATTGGGGAACATGCATATGATTTTCAGAATCAACTCGGATTAGAATACGCATTCCATAAACTAAACGGAACAGTGGAAATGTTTTTTGAAAGAATAAAGAAAGAACAAGAAGCAAAAAAAACTGCTCAATAATGGCATATGTATATAGGCATATAAGGCTTGATAAAAATCAACCATTTTATATAGGAATTGGGAATGATGATAATTACGCTAGGGCTAATACCATAAAAGGTAGAAATTTACATTGGAAACGAATTGTCGATAAAACTAATTATGATATTGAGATATTGATAGACGGAATTAGCTGGGAGCTTGCATGTCAAAAGGAGATAGAATTTATATCTATATATAAAAGAGTAAAAGATGGCGGCACATTATGTAATATTACGTTGGGCGGTGAGGGTAAACTTGGTGTAGCGCCAACAAATGCCTTTATAAAAGGGCACAACATGTCCCCTATGAAGGGGAAAAAACTAGACCCAATATTGAAAGAAAAAATGCACAGTGCTAGGCGAGGTATTCCAAGTTGGAATAAAGGAATTTCACCAAAGAAAGAAAGTATTGAAAAGCAATTAAGAACTAAAAAAGAATTGGGTAAAATACCGAGAGGGCCAGATCATCCTAGATTTGGTAAGACGCATTCTGAAGAACAAAAAGCAAAATGGAGAGTTACTAGAAAGGGAGACATCCCTTGGAATCTTGGTAAGAAATGGGATAGGAATCAGATGACAGATAAAATGCTAAAGGCGAAGCATGGGGATAGGATTGAAGTGTATCAATATGGTATGAATGGAATATTTATTCAAAAATACATATCTGTATGTGATGCCTCTGAAAAAACAGGAGTCGGTAAGGGGAATATTTCTCATTGTTTAAAGGGGAATAGAAAATCAAGCGGCGGCTACAGGTGGTCGCTCAAGCCGCTTGAATAAAAAATTTACCCCATGAGGGAGGAAATTTGGGCAACTGTTTCTGCTACGTAGTATGCAGTCCCGGTAGAATTAGCAGCTGCGCTAGAAGGAACACGAATCAAGCTATAAACATTATAACCTGAACTGAGGCTTCTTTGTGGTGAGTTTGAGCAGTCCTCAATTAAAACTAACCCGACTGTTGGGAAGCCTATTTTTTTTGGTTGATCCCGGTCTAAAACGCGGGCATCGATTTGATAAACGTTTACAAAAAATACATTGGCCATTGTAGTGAGTTTTTATGAAAATTCAATATTGATAAGATAAAATTGAATATAATTTGGGGTAATAAAGTGTGTTTCATATTTTTGAGACATCTAAATGGACTCCGAAAAGACATCCCCAGATTCAATGAAGTTTTTGAAGATTTCCTTAAACCTATGGATTTATGGAAAACTAAAGGCATATGCGAAGGAGAACGGCATGTCGGTAAGAGCCGCGATTCGGTTTATTATTAATCAGTTTTTTAAAGGCACTTCATACTAAATACAATGGGCTTAGGCGGCATAATACAAATGGCAATCCAGCGAGATATGGCTGGAAAGGAAGTTCAGAATGGTCTTTCTTATAGCGAATTAGTGGTAGATAATCGCTTCTGCATAAAAATGTCTTCTGAAAAACATCCCGAGGCTACAGTAGAATGTTCGGTTCCGTATACTGGAATGCAAGAAGAGGAGAACTATTGTCGGCTATACTTTTTGTCTATGGTATTCAATGCCGCCGTTCATGGGATGAAAAGGAGATCAGTAAAATCACATAAAAAATTCAAAAGATGACCATTAAGGAATTTAAAAAGATACTCAAAGGCATTCCTGATGGATTTGATATAGCCATAGATGTGGGCGATAATTCTTTAATGCCAATTTGCCCAACAGATTGCGGAGTGACACAATTAGAATTTAACGATACCAGGGAGAAGGTGTTCGTGTTTGTGTTATGTCCTTGCTCATGTGAGCCCGGAACGTCCAAAGAATCTATATTAAATTAAATCAAAATGATGAGGCGTAATAATAGGCTAGATATAGTTGGCCAAACATTTGAAAGGTTAAGTGTCATTGCGTTTGCCGGGGTAAAGGGTGAAAAGACTATGTGGTTGTGTAGGTGTAAGTGTGGTAAAGAAATCAGAGTGGCTGGCGTATCATTAAGAGCTGGCAAGACAAAATCATGTGGATGTTATAAGGTTGATGGGATAAGGGAAAGAAGCCTTAAGCATGGGCATCAAACCCAAGATAACAATAGCGCCGAATATAGGATATGGCGACACATGAAATCTAGATGTTATAATCCAAATGTGGAGCGGTATCCAAATTATGGGGGGCGTGGGGTAATTGTATGTGAAAGGTGGCTTAACTCGTTTGAGAATTTCTATGCAGACATGGGCCCAAGACCAACAGCGTCACATTCTATTGATAGGTTCCCGGATGTTAATGGCAATTATGAGCCGTCAAATTGCAGGTGGGCTACTACTACAGAACAAAGCAGAAACACAACACAAAATAATTGGCTGGAATATAATGGCGAAAGGCTTATTTTAAGCGACTGGGCTATTAGGTTAAAGGCGCATCCGTCTAATATAAACAGGATGTTAAAAAGGAAATCATTTAAAGAAGTTGTTGAATATTATAAAAACAAAACATGTTAAAAAAGACACTTTACGGAAAGGATGCAAGAACTAAAATGTTGGACGGAGTTAAGAAAATTGTTGATGCCATAAGAATTACTCTTGGGCCGATGGGGAGAAATTGTGTTATAGCCCAAAGCGCAGTAGTTGATTATGGCGTACATAGTCTCCCGCTCCATTGTACAAAAGACGGCGCGACAGTGGCGAAGGGTTTTGATTGTGAAGATTACTTTGAAAAGGTAGGTGTTATGATTATAAAAGAAAGCACCTATCAGACTGTAACGCAAAGCGGGGACGGGACTTCAAGCTGCGCAATATTAGTTCATGCCTTGTTAGAAAAGGGCGTTGAATTAGTTAATTCCGGGGCAAATCCAATGGAGTTGAAGAAGCAGATAGATAAGGCGGTTGAAAATGTAGTTGAACAATTGAAGGCATTTTCAACTCCAATAAAAGGCAACATTGACAGGCTGAGGCAGGTGGCTACTATTAGTGCCAATAACGATCCAGAAATTGGCGGCTGGATAGCAGATGCCTTTGAAAAAATAGGCGATGAAGGAATTATTGACTTGGAAGCCAGTAAGGGTGTAAGAACTGAAATAAAGATCAGCGATGGTTACAAATGGGATCAGAGCTGGACTAGCCCTTTGTTTATTACAAACCGGGAAAAGCAAATCGTAGAATTTGAAAACCCGCTTATCCTTATCTACCACAATAGAATTAATCACCACACCCAAATCATGAAGGCACTGGAATTATGCCAGCAGTCCGGAAAGCCTTTATTGATTATTTGCGAAGATGCCGTAGAAGAGGGGTTGGCCTTTATGGTGCTGAATACCTTGCAAGGACGTGCGAAGGTTTGCGCAGTGAAATCTCCGGCATTTGGCGAAGATCGCAGGCTTGAAATGGAAGACATTGCTTTATTGACAGGTGGCGACTACATTAGTGATGTGCGTGGTATCAATATCAAGGAGGTCACAAAAGATAACTTCGGGACAGCAAAAAAGATAATTGTAACCAAAGACGAAACCATTATCATTGGCGGCGGCGGCAATAAAGATTCAATTGAAAGCCATGTGAATGAGCTTCGTATGAATCTAGCACAAGCCAAAAACGAAGATGAAAAATACCCAATTGAGAAGCGTATTGCAAGACTGAAAGGTGGTGTTGCTGTAATTCAGGTAGGGGCTGCAACTGAAACCGAAATGAAGGAAAAGCTGGATCGTTTTGACGATGCAGTGAGGGCAACTAAGGCGGCGATAGCAGAAGGGTTTGTCCCGGGAGGGGGCACAACTTACCTGCGCATCCGGTCTGGTAATGAAATAGTTGATTACGCAATGGATATGATATTAAGACAGATATGCCTTAATGCCGGGGTGGATGCGGATCAAATTGTAAAGCAAGTAAAAGGTGCGTCTGGCAATATAGGCTACAATGCAAAAACTGATAAGATTGAAAATCTCGTTGAATCCGGCGTAATTGATCCAACTAAGGTAATTCGTTGCGCGTTGACCAATGCCGCCTCCAGCGCCGGTATGATTTTAACAACAGAGGCAATGATCGTTGACACAATGTAATTTTATGAATGAACAAGAATACAACGAAGAAATTAAAAAGGCCGCTTGGCCAAATATACAAGATGGCCAAATAAAATATAAAGCCTTTAAGGCGGTAGATGGCCCAAAAGCAACAGGAACATACGTTTGGATAATAAGAGATGAAACTAAGGCAGAGCAGAGCGGTCTGTTAATCCCTGGCACTGGTCGCGAAAAGCCCCACACAGGCACCATTCACTCCTTTGGAGATAAGGTGACCGATGAGGATATAAGAACAAGAACACGGGCCATCTTTCATAAAGGGATAGGCCAAGAGATTGAATACGGGAATAAATTGTATCTGGTTTTGCAGGAACATGAAATAATCGGAACCGATGATTAAAGCAGCGAATAGCAAAATAATAGTCCGGGTAGATCCGACTCAAAAGAATGAAATAAAAATGGGCGGTATCACTATGACTACCGCCCTATTGTTTGAGAATAATTACCGGGAAAAATCACCAACAATTGGGGTTGTGGTTCGTGGGAATGAATATGTGGTAGAGGGGGAGGTTGCCTTGTTTCATCATAACCACTTCCATATGCCATCACCTTATTGGATCGGGGATGATTTATTTAGTGTCCCTTTCAATAAAACACTTTTTGGCATTTTGGATGAAGACGGGAATATAGCGCCTATGTGCGGCAACATCCTGTGCAGCCGTGTGCCTATGGAGTACGCGATGCCTGTCCCAGTAGAAGATCGGCAAACTTACATTGATAGAGCTATAGTAATTAGTCGAAGCCATCCGGAATACCGATTTGGCCAAACAATCTTCCACCGGCCCCATGCAGGCTATGACATTGTTTATAACTGGTTCGGCGAAGAAAGGCGCGTAACCAAGGTGCATGAGGAAATGGTGATAGGGATAGCGGGGTAATTGTTCCCCGTGGAACGTTTCGTGAAACTATTTAAAATAGCAAAGCCCTCATTTAGAGGGCTTTTAGTATATTTGAAGTAACCAAACAAAAAATATACCATGCCAAATGTACAGAAATCTAAATTAACTTTCGTTAGAATTACTAAAGCGGGGCACCACGCAAAAGCGATTTATAGATGCGAGTGTGGCAATGAGAAAGAATTGTATATGACTAATGTAAATTCTGGGAGTACCAAATCTTGCGGTTGTAGTACCAATAAAACGCATGGGTTGTCTAAAACACCGCTATATGGCATTTGGGGTGGTATGATAATGAGATGCGAGAACCCAAATAATGAAGATTATCATAATTATGGAGGGAGAGGGGTGACAGTATGTGATGAATGGAGAAATAATCCAGAAAGTTTTATTGAATGGGCATTAGAAAATGGATGGAAGAAAGGGATGGAGGTTGATAAGGATAAAAGTGGCAGTATGATATATTCTCCTAAAACATGCGAAATAATAACGAAGAAAGAAAATTCAAATTATAGAAGAGCAAGTCATTACATAGAATATAATGGCAAAAGACAGACTCTTCAGCAATGGAGTGAGGAAACAGGCATACATTTTAGTTTGATTTTGGCTAGAATCAATAGACTAAAATGGTCTATTGAACAGGCTTTAACAATAAAGCCTAAATATGGAAGAAAAATAAAAAAGTAATGGATAGTAATGATTTATTTCCTAGCGACCCTCTACTTAATAGATTCTTTTTGAATCCTGCTGAAAAACAGAATAAGGAAAGGGGGAAAAAAATAGTTAAAGATTTCTATAACAAACAAACAAATAATAATACAGATACTAATTTCTTCCGGCTGCGTAATGCCAGATGGAATGAATTGTTGCTCTGGGCAAAGGGCAGTCAAAAAATGGCTGAGTTCTTAGATTTCATGAATGTGGAGTCGGCTAACAAAGCGTATGTTAATCTTGACTACACGCAGTCGCGAGTAGCTGCACAATTTATGGGTACGCTTGTTGAATCATTGAGTAAGAATAAAACTTACCCATGCGTTACCGCAATTGATGACGGCTCTGTGAGAGAAAAAGAGGATCGGTTGTTTGAGGCGTTATATCGAATGCACAATGTCAAAGAAATAGATGAGCTTCAGCAAAAGGCGGGTATAATGCTGGAACCACCAAATGCATATGTGCCAGATGATGAAATGTCGGCGCGGGTGTATTTTGAGTTAGAGGACAGGCTGCCAAAGGAAATAAAGTTTGAAAAACTCCTTAATAAAACCCAGAACGATATAAAATTCGAAAGGGTTGCCAATCGAAAAACACTTTCCCATCTTACTATTTTAAACTTTGGGTGTACCAAAATTGAAAGGTGTGCGCCTGGCGAGTATACTGTGCGGGTGTGTATTCCAACAAATATGGTGTTTAATTTCTTTGAAAATGATACCAGCGAACATGAGGTAGATATGGTTGGGGAATTTTATAATTTAAAGGTAAAAGATGCAAAATTAAAAATACCGGGCCTTACGGAAAAACAATGGTATGAGCTGGCTAAGTATTCAACAACAAAGAATGTTGGGTACTTCAATATAATGTGGAATGACAACTGGGCTCAAACAACTTACAATCAAAATAGGCCATACGATGATTGTTCTATTTTGGTATTTGATTGTGAGATTAATTGTGGTGAAGATGTTTATTATGTAGAGAAGCCGGACGCATACGGGAAGCCAAACATAACTCAAAAAAAGAGCATCCCATATCAACAGGTAACAAAGGATGGACAAATAATCCAACAAGAAAAGCCAGAAGATGTAGAGATAATTAAGAAGAAGAAAAACACTTGGATGCGTGGCATATATGCCCCTTATGGGGATATGATGCTTTATTGGGGTGCGCCAGATCTGATCATCCCGCAATACACCAACACGTCAAAGCCGCTATCATCTTACACAATTAACATCCCGAATAATGATGGAGAGTATGTGCCGTCGTTATTTGAACGTGGGATGGAAGTGCTGCGCGAATACCAAATTACAAAGCTGAAGCGCAAACAACTTATTGCCAAAATAAAGCCTTCTGGCATACGAATAGATGTTGAGAGTGCCAGAAATTTAGATATTGGTAATGGCGATTCAATTTCATGGGAAGAAGTGGTTCGCATTTACGATCAAACAGGGAATGAATTGTGGAGCAGTAAGGGGCTTGATCCATTACAAAGGGAAACGCCACCGTTAAGCAATACAGTTAGGGATGAAAGCATAGATAAGGTAATTGGCCTTACAAATGTACTTGCCACTCAATTGCAAGAGTTAAGGCAGTTATGGGGTGTTCCGCAATACAGGGATGGTAGTGATGTTGGTGATCGCACAGCCGCCAAATTAGCCGAAGGCCAGAATGAAAGTTCTTATAATGTGACTGATTTCATTCTGAATGCAAACAGTCAACTATGGGAAGAGACATTTTATAAATTGTGTTTGCTTCATTGGAACGACATAGTGAAAGCGGAGCCGGAATCAGAAAGTGATATGTTGGACAGCCGGTTTGATATAAAAGTTAAAACGAAGTCTACTGAATACGAAAGACAACGGCTGGAAGCGGATATTCAACGATTCAGTCAGATGCCGGATGCGCAGGGGAACCCGTCCATAACGTTGAAAGATGCTATGTTCATTCGTGAAATTATGGATGAATACAACTACAAACTAGCAACGTGGTATCTCACGACTACATATGAAAGTAATAGGCGCAAGGCAATGGAAGAAAGTCAGCAGTTACAACAACAAAACCAAGAACTGCAAGCGCAGGTAGCACAGCAAACCGCGCAGAAAGAAATGGAGATGCAAATGCAAAAGCTGGAAGCTGAAAAAGAGCTGGCTGAACATAAGGCGTTGCAGGATATGAAGGTGGAGTTGATCAAGGGTAGTTTTACTATCGCTTCAAAAGCAGAAAACCCACAAATGCCATCATGGTTGAATACAGTTATCTCTCAATTAATACCAAATATAACCGTTCCGATTGCGCAGGAAAATAAAGACATGGCCCAAGAAGTTATATCGCAGCAGATGCAACAACAACAGGCTATGATGCAGCAACAGTCAGGCGAAGATGAACAAATGGAGGATATGCAAGGGCAGCAAGAAAGCCCTGAAATGGAGCAACAAGAAATGATGCAAGGACAAATGCAGTAATATGACACTAGAAGAAAAAGTAGCTCTCTATGAGCAGAATGGCGCAGCTAAATTGTTTTATAGTCTTAATCGAAAAATGAATGAGATGGCTGATCTTATGAATAAGACAAAGCTATCTGATATATCATTGGATGATCCGAAGGATAAAACATTTGAACGTTTGAAGGTTATTTGGAATGATGCAGCTAGTATAGCTATAGCTGTAAAGGCACTCGGAGACTCTGCCGGAGTAACAGGTGATGAAAAGAAGGACGTAGAGAAAAAACCATTCAATGACAGATTAGCAATGGATCGTAATTAATGAGTGAAGTTATAGAGATATATGGGTCGAAAATAAGACTACCAGAACGTCCGGCTGACGAAGATGGTATTAATTTTGGGCTTCCTAGAAAAGAACAAAAATGGGCTAAAAAAGAACTGCCTGCATTCTTTGAAAAGGTCGAGTATTCAAAGGATGGTAAGTTGATGTTAACTAGTGAGCAAGATGCATACGCTGAAAAAGAACTAAAAAGATGTAGGGATGGGGCCTGGATTTGGATTGGCGAAAAGATGCGTTACATAACAGGGCGTTATTATTTTTATTTACAGTACTATATTTTGGAGGATGGGAATGCTCCTGATTTCAGAGAGGCAGATAGATTGTATTTTCTTTTCTTTCAATATTGGTTTTCTGTATTGTGGTGCTTAGGTATAATCAGAATAAAAAAGCGCCGCCAAGGGGCTTCTTCGCAATCGTGTTCTAATATATTGTATGAGGCGATCTTCTATAAAAACTCAAACTGCGGGTTAATATCTAAGACCAGGGAGGACAGCAAAGCTACATTCACCGAAATGGTAACTAATGCCTATCAGTTACTGCCCCCATTTTTTAAACAAAAATTAGTTGGCAAAGAGGAGTCGGTTACTGAATTGGTACTCGCGCATGATAAGGGGGCTAATTCTAAAATAAACTATCGAGCCCCTGTGTTAAATGCGTATGACCGTGGCCGTATGTCATATGTTTTGGGAGATGAATTTGGCAAGTTGGCCCCAGACGTACCTGCATCTAAGCTATTAGGTATTATTTCTAAAACGTTAGTCAAGGGGGTTAAGCGTGTTGGTTGGATTGATTTGCCATCAACGGTGAATGAGCTCACTAAGGGTGGGGGTGCTGAGTATCAGAAGATATTTGACGCGGCAAACCAGTTTAAGCGTAAGCCTACAATAAACAGGATTGTAAGGTTTTTCCAGCCTGCATATGAAGCATTCGAGGGGTTTATAGACGAGTTTGGCGATAGTGTTATAGATGTTCCTACGCAAGAGCAGTATGATTACTTGGTTGCTAAGTGGGTTCAGTATAACGAAGATGGAGATCTGATTTCAGAGTTGTGCGAAGATGATATTAAACTTGGGGCTAAGGTTTATGTGATGCATAAACGTCGTGATGGGTTGAGCGAGGAGGCGTTGGAAGAAGAAACACGTATGAATCCATGTGATGAAGGAGAGGCTTTCATGTTTATGGGTATGGGGTGTGAGTTTAATTCTGGCAACATTAAAAAACAGCAAAATAGACTAGAAGAGAGCCCTGTCTTTTTAAGACAATGCCGCCTTGAAAAGAAAACAGAAACAATTAAGGGTGATGTATTAGGCGCGAAGGACAAAAAGAAGGTAAGTGTTAATTTCATGGATGATGAAAAAGGCGGCTGGCTTCTTTTTGAAAAACCCATTAATGAGAATAGTTTCAGATATGACGGGAAGGGGTTTGAGCCATTAAATAAACACCTGTATCAAATAGGGGTAGACACAACAAAAGATGATTTCGCTTTGGATGGATCAAAACCTACTATCTGTGTGTTTAAGAAATCGTTGATAATTGAAGGGGAGGAAACCGGTAATTATCCGGTTGCATACTATATTGACAAGACCAGATTAGATGTACACTTTGATGATGAGGTCTTGAAAGCTTGTTTGTGGTATGGGTGTACTGCTAACTATGAAATTGACGCGAGGACAGATTTCTATAAATTTTTCTGGAAAGAAGGGGCTAATTCAATGCTTGAATGGACGCCAAAGTTTGCCCAAAATCCAGTAAATTTTACTCCTGCTAAATTTAAACCAGGCACTCAGTCGGGCGACCCTTATCAGTTGGCGGCCCAATTGCAGGCGGCTAAAATGTATGTTGACGGGACTGATCCAGATAAATACAATGGGCATGTTCATAGAATTGTGTTCCCGACGCTCTTGGCGCAGTTATTAAAATATGATCATTCTGCTAGGACACCATCAGATCAGGTGATTGCTCTTATGATGGCTTTATTACCAATACTTGGTGAAAATGAAGTCAACAAAACAAAAGAAACAAAGCCTAAAGAGGTTTTAAAGACTTACAAAATTAAACTTTCAGCTTAGATTTTAAAACCAACCACTCTCTAACAATCTCCATTAGAGCATGAGCCTGTGAAGCCTTTAACTCTTTTTTTTCTGATTTGATTTCAACTTGTTTAAGAAGTACCGCTTTCCTCAAATCAGCTGGGAAATCCTTTAATAATTGGGGCATAACTACAAATTTACGGGCCTTCGTGTCCGTTTGGGCCTTAGTTTGGTCTAAGGTACAAAAATACAGCCATTTATAAGGGGTATTTTTACTTCAAATAAAATACTCCCCATAAAATGGCAGACGAGTTAATTCAGCAAACAGCTCCAGAAACAAATACAGAAGTTCAAGAACAAGCAGCCGCACCAGAAATGAGTTTGGCCGCTCATATGGCTATTGCATTAAATGGTGGGATTGCCCCGCAGGATACTGAAACCAGAGTAGCGCCTGATGCTACACAGGAAGCAGGAACCGCTGCGGCTGCGGCTGTATCTGATTCAGTTGTAAATGACCCTTTTGGTCTTTTTAAAGAAAAATTCGGGTATGAAAACCCCGATGCTGCAATAAAAGAGATTGAAGAATTAAGGGCATTTAAGGCCCAGCCAAGAACACCTGAGTTCACAGTTCCAGATACAGAAAGCGCAGCTATTCTTCGTGCATTAGCTGCCGGTAAAAGAGAAGAAGTATGGAAGGCGTTAGACCATGAAATGAGGATCGAACGCCTTATAAATGCAGAAGTAAATAAGGACAGTGCAGCAGATATTGTAAAGATGGGCATGGCCCTGAAATATAAAGACCTTACTCCTGACGAAATAAACTACAAGTTTAATAAGCAATTTGCTGTCCCGCCTGAGCCAAAACAGATGGATCTTGAAGATGATGATGCCTTTATGAGTAGGCACACTGCATGGAAGGATCAGGTGACGGATAAGCAAATGGAGCTTATGATTGAAGCAAAGCTGGCCAAGCCAGAGCTTCAAAATGCAAAAGGTAAACTCGAAATCCCAGATATAGAAACTCCTGTCGATGAAGGGTATATCCAATATCAGAAAATGTTGGAAGAGAATGCCCGACTAGATGCGGAAACAAAAGCAGCGTATCAGAAATTAACACCAGAGGCTATAGAAACCAAGCTGAATTTTAAAGACGAAGCCAATAAAATAGCGTTTGAGTTTCAGTTTAAGCCGGATACTGACATGTTCAATAAGGCGGTGGATATTGCAACAAATGCCGATAAATTTTGGGGGCTATTTCAAAATTCGGACGGAACTCCGAATCAAAAACTATTCCTAGAATCTATCATGTATGCCCTTGATAAAAACAAGGTTTTGCTTTCAGCAATGAATCAAACAAAGAATGCAACTATCAAGGCACAGCTTCCTGACAACAGTGAGGGAGGATTGGTGCGACAAATTCCACAATCACAAGAGCCTAATGAACTGGATCAAAAGATGCGTGCTTCATTGAGAGGGTATGGCGGGTATTAACAAACATTAACAACACTTTCAAAATTTATAAACTATGCCATCCGCAATAGTTAGAGGCGCAACCGGCCAACCGGGTACAGTCGCATATCCTTCCGGGCTAACCACCGGTATTTTTAACGAACTTAACTTCGTAATTCCTGATTATATCCCTGGTCTAATCGCTAAATACGGTAACGAATCGTATATGCTTGCGATGGAGATTTTGGGTAATACTAATATTGAGCAGGTAAATACAACCACCAATACCTTCTCACATTTTGAAAAGAGCCGTATTTATGGTTCTGGCTTAGTGGCAACTACTGTTGCTGCCGGTGCCGTTGGTGCTGCTGTTAACGTAACACTCAAAAGTCCTCAGTCATACAATGACGGTGCTACTGGTACGCAGTCACCTTTCCTTTTGAATCAGACAATAAAATTCCGCTCGAATGGTCTGAAGTTCAAATTGACAAACATCACTCGTACTACCAGCGCGTTTGTGTTAGAGCTTACGCCAATGGGTGCTTATACCGTTCACTCTGGAACTGGGTCTACGGTTCTGGCGGGTGAAGGTCTGGAAACATTCGGTAACCAGTTAGCGGGCGAGGCTTCAGACAGCCAAGGAACGCAACAGCCTAAGCTGTACCGGTACGACAATACCGCCACAGTTTTACGAGCCTCTGTAAAAGCAAGCGATTTGGCTGGTATGAATAAAACCCAGATTGACTTCGGTAATGGCAGCCATTATCTACCAACATTGGCTATCACCACCATGAATCGGGTAATGATGACGGATATTGAGGATGCGGTTATGGAAGGAGTGCCTTATTCGAATATAGCCAATACTGTTGGTACGGTTGGTATCCTCCCAGATGTTACTGCGCGTGGTTCTGAGGTTGATTATGTTCAGGGAAGTTTCATTATTGGAGATTTCCAGAATTTTACAAATGTTTTGGATGCTAATGGTGGCCCACGCGAGTACCACTTCTTGCAAGATCTGAAGCAACGTCAAGATATAAACAACCTGTTGTTTGGTATATATCGTAATGGGGCGATCAGTTATGGTTCAGTAGGTACAAGTGCCGAAGCGGCTGTAAGCTATGGCTTCAAGAGTTTCTCTACTGACACTTTTGATTTTCACTTCCACCGTTACAAAGGGTTCACTGCGCAGGCTGTGTTTGGTTATACTCCAACAGTTGGCGATTATCGCGCCTATTTTGGCTTCGGTGTGCCACAAGGTATGACCGTAGACGCTAAGGATAGCTCTACTCGGCCGTACATGCAGTGGGTTTATCAACAAAACCCTGACATCCCAACATCTCAGCGTATTTACAGCTGGGATCTGGGATATACAAAAAACACGAAGACCACAATTGCGGCTAACTTTTACGAGCAAATTGCATATGTTGGTTCTCGCGTTACTGCCGCTGAGCAGTTTGCGATATTAAAAGGTATCATTTCATAATTCATAACCATATAGGGGCGTTAAATCGCCCCTATATTTTAATTTAAAAAATCATGGCAGACACTAACAATGAGTTAGTCCCAGAAAAAGAAAAAAAGGAGCGGAAGAAAAGGGAACCAAAAATCCAGTCAGATAAACCTGTAACGCAGAATGTGGATGATAGTGATAAATGGCCGGTGGAAGCTGCGTATTTGGCGATGGAGTTTGATCCGCAAAAGAAGTACATGTTCGAGCTGGCTGTACAGAATATGGAAAGAGAAATGCCGGTTATAGAGGTAGAGGGACAAAAGTCACGGATCATTAAAACGGATAAGTATAAGCCCTACCAAAACATTGTTCTTACATCTCAGGTAATTTGGAAAGGTCAGCGAAGAATTTGCCGGTATTATGATGGGTGTACATCCATATTTGCTGATGAGCAGCCGAAGGATAAAGAGGAAATAGATCAATACATTAAAATTACGCAGCCAAGGGCGTTCTTGAAAGGTAAGTTTGGTGTGTATGGAGATGAGAAGATGTTGCTATTGTATCTGATGATTTGTTCTTGGAATGAAGAGAGCCCATTTAGAACACGTAGTGCTAATGTGATATTTAAGGCATCTGATACGGTTAAAATAGCTTCAGCCGAATCAGCAAAATTGGATGAGACAGAGCGGGCGTTGCAGTTGGCAAAAGATGCATCAAGAATAAAGATGATCATTCATTCTGCCTTCTTGGGTATAGAAACAGAGGATTTTGATTCTGGGAATCCGCTGACCGACAAAGAGATCAGAACTAAATATCGCAGACGCGCATTGGAAGATTCTGCTTACTTCATAGAAAGCTATGGGAACAAGGCGATAGAGGTTAAGTATTATATTAACCAGGCACTTCTGAAAGGGTTAATTACAAATAAGTTCAATCCGAATAAGGCAACATGGCAAAACGGGAAAGAAATATGCGATATTTCCGGATTGAAATCGAATGATGCTATCGGGGAGAAAATATTTGAGTTTAGCCAGCTGGAAGATGGTCAAGAATTTACTATTCAACTGAAGGCTTTGTTTAGTTAAACTATTTATAGAGTACTCTTTTAAAAACAAAAGCCTATCTGTGAGAATGGATAGGCTTTTATTCTTTTAAACAATATGGCGTTAACAACTGATTATCTATACCAGTATACGCTGAATTTGATTAGAAAAAATCAAGCAGGAGCGTTAGGTTCTGTTGAATGGGCTCGTCACTGGAATGATGCTCAATCGGCATATATGGATGATATGCTTGGTAGGTTTCAAGGAAGGACAAATGGGAAGGCTGGAATAAATACCGGGTTGATAGAAAATCAAACCATACTTCAAAAACTATCACCGTTTACAAAAAACGCAACAGTTGCTATTGCATCTGGCAATGGCAACAAGCCATCTGGGTTTGTTTATGAATTAGCATTAAGGATAAATGGAAAAGATGTCAGAAAGATAAATCACGATCAAATAGCGACGGTTAACGATAATGTAATAGATCCCCCATCCATATCGTCTGATACTTATTATGTAGTTGAATACGAAGGGTATTATACTTTTCTCCCATCAGGAGTATCTTCAGCATCACTAGATTACATCGTTGCACCAACGGATATTGTGTGGGGGTTTATTATTTCTGGTGGGCGGCAAACATATAATTCAGCTACCAGTGTTCAACCACTTTGGGATAATAATTCTTGTAGGGAGATAACCAGACGTGTGTTAGACACGGTTGGCGTTTCTTACAAGGATTCTGATTTTGCAGGATTTGGTAATAGAGTAGTAAATACAGGAAACTAATAATGGCATCCTTAATAACATACACAAAGAAACTTTTAGTACAACGTATTCGGCAGGATCTTGCTAATGATTTTCCGGACTCTGAGTTTGCTATTTCAGAACGGGAAGTGTTGCTGCATATTGATCAAGCTCTTGCGTATAATGCTGTAGGTCAGGTGTACAACGGGGCTAAGGTTTTGGGATCACTTGAAGTGCCAGAAGGGTATTTGACTCGTTATGCGTTGGCCGCATTAGTTCAAGATACAATTACTGGTGAATGGTACGCCACCTTGCCGCAACCACCGGTTTCGTTGCCATTGGGGTACAGTATTACTAGATGTTATTTTGCGAGTACCCAAAATGGTGTAAGCCAGGAAATTCTTCCAATAAAGGCCAAGCGGGTAGCTTATAGAAGCAATATGCCGCGTCCGGCAGGAGCCGAATACAAGATAAGCAATGGGGGTACGATATTCATAACAGCTAATGACGGGGCCGTGTTATCTGGCGTTTCTGTATATGTTGAAATGTTAAATACTCGTACATCATCTATGACTGATGTTTTAAACTTACCAGATGACGCAATTGAGGGGATATATAACTTAGCTTATGCCAAGCTGGTGCAAAGATATAAAATGCCAAAAGATGTTATTGAAGACCAAATTGGCGCAGGTAATACAACCCAAAAATCATAATGAATGACTGATATTACACAATATGTGCCGCTTAAACAAATAGTTTCATATATGATTGATGAAACTAATGAATCCATAGGTAGCTTTGATAGAGCTTGGGTACTAGCTTTTCGTGGGTTGGTGGATATGTTGTTTGATGTGACCGCAGAGGCTATAACTGTTAGATTGCCAGTGTTGGGTAATAAAACTGTTCCGTTCCCTGCTGATTATTTGTCATGGGTAAAAATTGGTATTCTTAATGAGAATGGGGAGGTTAGTACATTAAAGATAAATGATGCGTTGACTACATTCAAGGACAACAACCCCAATCGCTTAGATCAAATTAATGGGGATGTAAATGATGCAGCCCCACTACTGTTAGGCAGCCCATTTTATTTAAACTATTACTACAATAACACTTATCAGCCATTGTTTGGTGTAGGAGGTGGGCTGATCCAGTATGGAGAGTGCAGAATAGATGACAAGAATAATATTATAGTATTACCTCCGGATTTTAGGTTTGATAGTATTATATTGGAATATATAAGTAGTCCACAGAAAAATGGAGATTACCATGTGCCAATTGTTGCGCAGGAAGCCATTATTGCTTTTATAAAATGGAAAAGCAAAACAGGAACAGAGAGGGAATATGTATCTGCACAGATAAAAGCAAGACGAAGGATGCCAAAAAAGAAGGTGTCGCTGCAAAAAATAAACCAGATATTAAGGGAAAGTGAAGCACAAAAACTTAGATCATAGTAATGGAGAATAAGGTACAGATAAAGCAGCTGGCCGGGATGCTCAACCTGGACGACCCATTAGAGGCGGTGGCTCCTACATCCCATGTAGGAGCTAGGAACATTTACTTTACTGGCACCCCTCCAAACAGAAAGGCGAATGTGGTGCAGGGGGTATTACCTGTTAGTAATTCGTTATTGCCTAATACCGGAGTAAATAAAACTATTTTTAAAAAATACGACCAGGTAAACAAAAGGATATATTTTGGGAATTACAATTCATTAGGCAAGCATGGCATTTATTCTTTTGATACTATTGCACAGACATTCTCAAGATTGATTGAGGTGGGGGTTAATGCATCCGGTGATCCTTTGGCGTTTACTGCCGAATCGATATATAATACTGACATAATATATGGCGATAGTACTCAAGGGGACATTTTGTATTTTACGGACTCACTCAACAGGCCGACGAAGATAAATATTAACCGGGCGCTTTCTGGTGGATATGGAACCATACAAAGATCTTATTTGGATGTGGCGAAGGAGCCGGCTGATATGATCATATATGCTACCTATGAAAATGATCCAGCAAATACTGTTAATAGTCTTCGAAAGAAGTTGTTTAGATTTAAGATAAGGTGGGTGTTTGATGACTTGGATAAGTCCATAACCAGTAGTCAGAGCGCAATGCCTTTGCCATTTAACGCATTTGATCAGACTGTAGATGCAGACCCTACAAAAAATTGCCGAATAGCACTGGTGTATCAGACTGGCCCCTCAAATGTCAAAAAAGTAGAAATATATGCAGCCAATTCGGATGGGAACCAAATGAGTGATTTCTATCTTATTGAGTCTATAGACAAGGCCACACAGGGAATTTCAAGCAATGATATAGCTACCTATTTGTTTTACAATGACAAAGCATATACAACATTAAATACAACAGAAAGTAACCAACTGCTTGATTATGTACCTCAGCAAGCGATTGCCCAAACAACACTTAATGGGAATGTAATAGCTTATGCAAATATAACAGAGGGATATCCAAACCTAACTAATTTCTCGGCCAGCGCGATTTCATCCAGTGCTGTTCCTTATTATTATGGGGATTACTATAGCCAGCTGGTCGCATATAAAGGCACCAGCTCTATACATATAGTAGTTAGAGCTTCAATAGTTTTGCCAGGTAATAATTACAATGTTTATTTTTCAGATAGCTCAAGTATATCATATACGGCTATATTGGGTGATGATGCATCCTCTGTTATAGAGGGACTTCGGGTTAGTGCCATAGCTAATGGATTTATTATTGATAGCAGTTCTGCTAATGATTTATATATATCAAAGACATCAGTTGATGTTTCGTACTGGAACGTAACAAATAGTTCGTATTCGGTTAATGCTTTATTGTATACATCGTTTAATGCATACGACTGGAATAGTAAATATGGATTCGGTTTAATATATTTTGACCAAAAGGGGAGGACAAATGGTGTTGTATATACCAATGGGTTTTCTGTGCAAACAAATTCGTATACTGAATCAAATCCGACAGGGGATATAACTAAATTCAACGCAAGTATTTATCATCAACCGCCAGATTGGGCCTATTACTGGCAATGGGTTAGAACTAAGAATCTAAATAAAGCCCATTTTGTGCAATGGATTACAGATAGAACATATAAGGATTTAAGTGCGGTATCCGGAAAGATAAAATATGCATATCTGAGTATTGAGTCTCTTAGGGTATTTGTGGTTGAAAACCCAAGCAGTCCGCTATCATATTCATTTACATCGGGGGATAGGGTTCGGTTTTTTAAGAGGTATGACCAAGATGGTAATACTGCTAATCTTTATGGGAATACAAAGGATTATGAAATAATTGGATCATTTATAAACCCAACTATAAATGGTGTTGTAAGAGATGGGCAATTTGTAAAAATAATACTCCCTGATACGGATGGTTCATTTGATTTTGGGTCAGGATTTGATAATTATTTCATTGAATTATATACACCGGCGCAACCAGTAGCTAATGCCCTAAATATGTATTATGAATTTGGGGAGCGATATTCAATTTTAGCGCCTACATTAAACTCGAGAGCCCATCAAGGCCAATTACAGAATCAAGATATAGGTGCTGGCACCCCGGCTACCTTTGAGTTTTTAAAAGGCGATGATTATGTAAGACTAAGGGCTATTCAAACAGGAAACGTATATACATGGAATGTACCGCAAAGCTCTGCTACTGGGTTTAGATTTTTAATCCCTTTGAATTTTGTAAATTCAACATACACTGATTCCAATGTGATCCCACATTCAGTTCCTTTATCTGGGATTGGAAATGTTTTTGATACACATACTGATTCAAGGTGGCTTATTCAGGTAGTATCAACCCTGACATTATTTAAGATAGGCGGCGTGTTGTCTATTAACTTCCCAACTGCTAAAAGCGGTGATACGTGGACTATATTTGCACCAAATAAATCGGGAGATAATCACATACTAGTTCCTCCTTTTGATGCTTCCAATGCCGGGACATACACATTCCCTATTACAACATTAGAGGTAAATGGTGAAGTAACAGATACAATTTCGCTTGAAAATGATAATTTATTTCTAATAGCCCAATCTGTAAATAATAACAACGATAGACAGGTTATATTCATGGCATCAACGTTTACACTAACAGTTGATAAAATAATTAATCAGCGTTGTATTGATCCTAATTTTTCTGATTATTATCCAAGTGCGGTAAATTCAAATGGGAGGGCCTGGGTTTTTGATGAGAATGCAAATAAAATAACTTACCCAACCCAGATCAGATGGTCATTACCGTATCAGCAGGATACACAAATAAATATGACTAGTAGATTTTATCCTGAAAATTTTGATACATTAGATAGGAGTAATGGCCCGATTCAAGCTATGAGGTCAAATATTGGGGTATTAACTTATTTTCAAGATAGAAGATGTGGCTGGACACGCATTTATGGTAAATACATTACAGATTCGGAGGCGACCGGGCAACTCGCTACTACAGATTCTATAATAGCAGCAAATAATACCAGTTATTATGATGGCAATTTCGGGGTGGGCAACCAGGCAACATCCATAGTACAAAGCGGATATGTTTATTATTTTGTTGATCCGGTTCGCAGAAAAATATTAAGGCTAAGTAGAGATGGGATAACAGACTTATCAGAAACGTATAAAGTACAAACATGGGCTAGTCAAAATATACCTAAGTACCAAAATCCGGGGACGTATAGGTTCGGTGGTATGCAAAAAATACTTGGTGCATTTAATATTCGACAGGATAATATGGGCGAATATCTTTTATTGGCGCAAGGCACAACGACTGTAAGTGGGGAAACATTGTCGTTCGAAGAGAAATACAATATGTTTACATCCCCTATAGATATTGATTGCGATGCTATTGTTTGTGCTGAGGACGTTTTGTATTGCTTTAGGAATGGAGTATTATATAAACAAGGGGGCGTGAACGTGTCCGCTGTTTTTTTCGGCACTCAATATTCGGCAAATATTAAATTGGTATTTAATGAGCAAATTGCAATAAAGAAAATATTCAATGCGACTGGTCATATGGCTAATGCTACATGGGTATCCGATACGAGAGGGGATGTGATAACGAATCATATTAATCCACAGACGTTTTTAGGCCAGGAAAGCCTAATAATGAGTCAGGATTATGATATTAGCGAGAATCCGAAACGGTATGCAGCAATAAACAAAGACATGAATAGTATGACTGATGGAACTTTGGCATTATGGGAAGGGGATTATATGACAGGGGAGTATATGGTTGTTAATTATAAGTATATAGCAAATGCCCCATCGTTTTTTTATGCTCCATTTTTAACATGGCAAAGTGACAATAGAAACCCATGACATACAATAACATTTACGAATATTTTAAGGGTGATAAGAAGCTACTGGAATATTATGATCCATTGAGTGAGGCGACTAATAATGAGGAAGCTGCTATGGAAATATATCACAAGCTGATAGATCATAGTAGAGAGAAGGAGTGCTGTTTTGTTAGAAATGAGTTTGGTTACATTTTTTACAGTGATAGATTATTGATTAGTTTTTGCGTGACTCCTGAATTAAGAACAAAAGACAACATTGCCAAGTTCGGCGTGCATTTAAAGGCTACTATGGGGGAGTATTTTGAATGCTTTTTGTATAACAAGAATACTCGGGCAATTGGTTTTTTGAAAAAACTTGGCATGAAAGAAAATATTTCAAATAATTTGGTAACACGTTTAATATATAAAGAATGCCAGTAACTTCATTGTTGATGAGTTCATTGATGGCCGGAGATACCGGTAATGGTAAAGGGGCTGGTTTAGCTAATATAGCAGGCGGCTTAGTGTCAGGCGTGACAGGGTTCTTTCAGCGCAGAAAGGCTAAGAGGGAACTAAGTAAGCTCCAGCGACCAGAATATGCAATCCCGAATGAAATAATGCAAAATCAAAAAATGGCGCAATTGGCTGCAAGTGAAGGGTTGCCTTCCCAGCAGTATAACAATGCGATGAAAAATATTCAGCGATCGCAAGCAAATGCATTGAGTGGCGCTATAGATAGACGAAGTGCATTAATGGCGCTCCCTAAATTACAGCAACAGGCGAATGATGCATACGGGAAGCTGGACGTTGCTGACGCTAATGCCAGGATGAATAATCAGCGGCAGCTATATGGGATAAACTCACAAGTGGCTGGCTATAGGGACAAGGCTTTCGATATAAACCAGATGCAGCCCTATCAGGAGAAAAAGAATTATTACAATTCACTATTGGGGGCGGGTAATCAAAACTTAATGTCTGGCATTGACAAGGCCGCATCAGGAGTTGGGTTGCTTGTTGGTGGTGGATTTGGAGGTGGTAAAAAGAAAAGCGCGAGTAGCACAGGGAGTGCCCCTGCCTATTATAACGGATATTCATCGGGCAGCGATTATGGACAAATAGAAAATCAATACGACTAATGGCCGAACAGCGCATACTGCCACCGTATGGTGACATATTTATCGTTAACACTCCTTCTTTAGACAGGACTGCGCAGCAACTTTATGTTGCCCAGCAGCAGCGGCAACTGCGTCAGCAGCAGGAGAATCAGGAGCTGGATAAAATGCTTCAGAAGGACTTTGCTAATATTAGATCTGTAGATACGCCAGATGTTGTAGACTCATATACTAGATATAAGCAGTTGAAAAAGAATCTCCTTTTTAATAAGGATTTACAACGTGATCCAATGCTTTATAATAAAGCACAGCAGGCGGCTAATGAGGCATATTCTGAAATGAACCAAAGGATTAATCAAAGTAAGGAGATAAAGGACATGACTAAAACGATGACAACTGATCGGTTTAAGAACCCTGATGCTTATGCGGATGATTATGGCCAGAGAGTGATGGCCCTAAATAGTACGCCAATATCCGGATTGCATCAATATCCAGATTTAGTCAATTGGGATAACTATCGTTATCAAGGGTCAAATACCAACTTCAACGATATTGTGTCAAAGGTTTATGGTCAGCCAAGAAAAATAGTTGGTAAAGAGGAGGCGTTGGATAAACAAGGGATACAGTTCCGGGCTCCCGTATACGAATACGGAACACCACCTGCCCAAGTGTATGAGGGGCTGGTCAATTCTTTGGATCATAAAGCGGAAAGGGATGCTGCGTATAAATGGAAGCAATTGACACCAGATGTAGTACAGGGCATTGAGCAACAGTATAATTCAATACCACAGGCAAAATGGGAGCAAATGGGGTTGGCGGTACCGCAGAAAATAGATATACGCGGAGGGAGCGACGCGGAAAAATACATGCGATTACTAGCTATGCAAAATGCAATAAACACTAACCCAAGACTTGTTAACTACGAGAATAGGACTTCTGAGAAAGCAAAGATGGATTTGCAGTATGATAGAGATTTAAAAATGCAGGCATTAAAACATGCAAACGCAAAAGACTTGATAAAGTTCAAGAAAGATATTGATCCAAATGATCAAGAGCTTAATGATATGTGGGTTACGGAATATGTAAGTAAACTTAAAAATGAGGCATATCAAAGAGGGGTTTATCCATATAAATACGGGAATAGTTCCGCTGTCCAGGAGTATAATATACCTGTAGATCCGGTTTTAGGTAAGGCGTTAAGCGTTGGAGGTGTTGAGCCAGATGCTGTTCGGGTAGACAAGGACGGTAAATTCAGACGTATTTTTTATAAAAGATATGAGAAGGGGGATGAAATACCAGAAGGGAAAGCTGTAGGTGATATAAAAAGCAGTGGGCCTAATGCTGTGGTAGATGAAGTATTAGGGAGAGCCCAATTAACCCAAGATCAACTTGAGTTGGCATTAGGTAAAAAAGCGCTCACCGGGAAGCAGCTGAATAAACAAATGGTCAATACTGTTGGGGGGGCTGGTAAAAAATATTCTATTAACGGGAAATCATACTCTAAGAAACAACTAAACGATATGGGGTATGATGACAACGAAATTAATGAAGCAATAAACGCAGGCATAATAAAGTAATGGCTGAAGAAATTATATATGATCAAGTAGATGGAGGCGGCGACCCTGACCCGCTAGGGCTGCGTCGTCAATTAAAGCAGGTAAAGAAGCCTACACAAGCCGCCGACCCATTAGGGTTGCGGTCGCAAATGCGTACAGCAAATGTGCAGCAGCCTGCGTTTCAAGTTCAAGTTGCCCAACCAACATTTAGGGCTACACAACAAACCAGCGAACTTCGACCAACTGGGCCTAGTGAGCCTATAAGTATCAAAAAGGAAGAAATAGGGTACATTCCAGATAATCGCACAATTGAAGTTGAAAAGATGAGGGGCAAGGCTCAGGAGGCACATAAAAAGATACGCGATGAGTTGTTACTGAACGATGATCAATATGAGAAAAAATTAAGAGAGTTGCGCAGGGATAACTATACAGCTGATGATTTGATTCAGGAATACAAGGCAAACGGGTGGCCATTGCCCATCCAGTCTGAAATGCCCAAGTTATTGCAAAGGGCAAAACAGCGTCAATACGAGAAGCCGATTACGCCCGAAGACATTTCGGATATTAAGACCGGGACTGTATTGGATGAGAAGAATGCCAGGTCGTTCTTAAAGACATTGAATAAGGCAGAAGCAAATGCAAATTCTTTTGTTATTGATAAATTCAATGAAATATCTAATGATCCTGATGCCCTTGAGAGAATACCAAAAATAAAAAATATTGAAAAAGAAATAAAAGCAGGCCGCGTTGTTTATGATCCAGAAAAAGGACAAGCGTTTAAACCTGTAGGTGTGATAGGTTCTGCAATTGAGGCCGTCAAACAAAAAAATCAACTATATGCAGATCGCGATTTTCTTAAAAATACCGAAAATGATGCTGCGATTCTGTCTGAATATAAAGCCCGGAAAAAAGATCAATTAGATGAGCCTATCCCGGTGCCCAAAGGGAAGTTGTCAGAAATAATTGGTGGCATGGCTGGAACTCCCTGGCAGATATATGCAGCCGGGGCTCTTGGTAGTCTTGGTGGGCCACAGGCTGGTATTGCAGCTGCAACAATAGTTGGCGGTCGGGAAATGTCCAAATTAGAGTACCCAGCTACTTTTTGGCGAACCATGGATGAGCTGATAAGTCAGGGCGTTCCCGAATTTGAATCTGTACACAAGGCTAGGCAACAAGCAGATCAGGCTGCTGAGGTTGGTGCCATTACGGGAGGCGCAATGGGTCTTGTTGGCGCTAGGATGGGGGCAGCGGCTTTGCCTAAAGTAAATTTATCTCAAGGATTTCGTCAAGCCGCTTTCAATGTATTAAAGCAAAATGGATATGAGCTTGGCAAAGCTGGATTAGAAGGACTTGCTACAGGAGGGGTAGGCGTTGCTGGGGAAATATATAAAAATAAACTAGCTCAATCAGCGGGAATAAAAAGAGATATTGATGAAGGTACAAAGCAAGTGTTTGAGCAGAATCTATTAACTACAGTTGCATTGGCTGGTGCCATTAAACTATTTAAAGGAGTTGCCCCAAAGAATGCTCGTCAATTAATGCATGGTTTGTCAAAGTTGCCAGATGAGCAAATAGGGGAAATGCTTTCTGAGCGTGTACAATCGGGTGATATAACACAAAAGGCGGCAGATGATACACAGCAGCGAATTAATGAATATAGAGGGTTAGACAAGTTAATACCTGAAGATGTATCTGAGGAAGCTAGGTTTAAAATTCAAGATAAAATAAAAAAGAGAAATGACTTAGACGCTACTCTGGAAACAACAGACAAGGCTTATCACACTGAAATAAAAGAAAAAATAAAAGCATTAGATGAAGAAATCGTTTCATTGACCAAAGAAAATAAGCAACCAGTTGAAAAAATCCCTAGTGGATTGTCTAAAGAGCAGGAAAAAGAAGCCATAGAAGTAGCTAATGAATGGATACAAGAGGGCATACTTCCTCCTTTGTATGAGGGAATGGTTAAGCAAGACCCGATCGGGTTTTGGAAAATGATTGCACAGCAGGCTCAAAATATGGACGAAAATTGGAGGCCGTTGGGTAATGAAATAAATGAGCAGGCAATTAGAGATCAGTTTGGCGATACCGTTGTTGATTATGCGAAGGAATTATTTCCTGCGCCCCAGACAGAAGTACCGAAGTCTGTTAGTGTTATTCAGCCAGGACAAATAAATAGCCCAGAAATAATAGGTAATGATAATATTTATATTGGAGATTTAATAGATAAGGATGTGTCGTATAAAGGACAGAAAGGTACGCTTTATCAAGATGGGCAAACTGTAATTTTTAAAGTAAAAGGTGCTAATAGGGAATATGAAATAGGTAATATTGAAGAGGTTAAAAATAGTCCAATAAACAAATACGGGATTGAACATGAAGCTTCTGTTGTAAGTATAAATAATGATGGGGAGATAGTTATTAGGGGTAACTCTTACAAGAATAATTATTCTGATCCATTTATGGCTATTAATAGAGATGCGGATGGGAATGTGATAAGTGTGAGTCTTGAAACTAAAGACGGGCAAAAGAGAACATTTAGGGGTAATATAGCAGAAGATATTGCATACAATATTCATCTAAAGGAGATAAATAAAAACAATGCAACAAAATCAGAGTTCGAAGAGTTCATTAATTCAAATGAGCCCACCAGGAAGCAGGTTGAAAATGGAAGACTTTCAGAAATTGACCAAGAAGGAGCAATTAAAAATAATGCAGAAGTTCAAAGAAGCAAAATTGAGCCTGAAACCATAAAACCAAAAGAAGATGCCATTCAAAAGCGAAGCGCAGCGCCGATTATTGTGGATGAAGCGACCGGACATAGCCAAGAGGTGGTCGGAGGAATACCCGAATCAGGGGAAGTTGCCATACCACAAGAAGAAGGACAACGACCACCCCAAGAAGAAGGTATTACTCCGGGTGAAGAAGGGCGAGTAGGCGAACCATCAATGACAGGCATAACTCACAGACAGATGGATATTCTAGCTGAAGAACTTGGGTTGCCTACATATGAAAAATCGCCAGAGCGTGTATCTGAATGGGATCAACAAGCTGCTAAAAAGTTGCAACAACCAGAAGCGCTTGATAATTTATTTACTAAGCTTCGTAATGGGGAATTGCCAGATCATGTAGAAACTAGGATGATGCTTCAGTATATGGGTGATATTATGGCTAAAATAGAGCGCGATCCATATAATCGAGCATTACAGGATCAATTGCTACGCACAAAGGATTTATTTAATATAGCTGGCCGATTGCAGGGTAAGGGGCTGGCTGCTAGAAAGGGGCAGATACCTGTTGAAGAAACATTGCCTGATTTCATTATAAGAGACAGGGAAGTGAATAAAGCCCCATTAACAGACGAGCAGATAGCAAAATCTAAAGAAGAGTTTGAGGAAATTAAAAAGGCGAAGGATGACTATGAACAAAAAGTAGCCAAGCTTGAGGCTGAAAATGCAAGGTTGAAAGCTGAAAAAATAATCAAAGAACAAGCAAAGAAAACCACAAAACAAACAAAAGATTATTCATCAGAAAGAAAACAGATAGTTTCTGACATAAGAACGAAGTTAAGAAAGGCAAGAGGGGAAACTAGTATTGTTGCAGTTCCTTATGCAAAGGAGCTTATTGCTATTGCGCCGGATGTGGTCAAACTTGCTAAGACATATATTGATCAAGGAGTAGCTGAATTGCCTGAATTAGTTAAAAGCATTAAAGATGCATTGGCTGAAGATATGCCTCATCTAACCGAAGTGGATGTGCATAATATAATTGCGGGGGAGTACAATGAGAAAAAGCCAACAAGAAGTCAATTGGCGCAACAATTATATGATTTAAGAAGAGAGGCTAAGTTAATAAATGAGTTGGATGATCTGCAAAATGGTAAAACCCCCGTGGCTAAGGACAAGCAGTTGCAGCGGAATAGAAAGATAGAGGATTTAAAAGGCCAGATAAAAGAGCTGCGTGATGAGCTTGGGATTACTAACGTAAACAAATTGTCAGCTTTAAAGTCAAGGTATAAAAAACAAATTGCTGATATTGAGAATAAAATAGCAAGCAAGGATTATGGGCCAGATGTGAAACCTGAGCCGTTAAAACTAGACGAAGAAGCAATTGAGCTGAAAGATAAAATGATCAAGGCTAAAGCTGAACGCGAAGCTAGGTTGGCTCAGATGGAATACGAGCAAATGTCTGGGAGCAAAAGGGCTCTTGATCTGGCAAATCAGTCATTGGATGCCGTGAGGACTATTCAGACAAATCCGGACTTGTCATTTTTTGGAAGACAGGGGATAAAATATTTTATGACGCATCCCGTGCAAGGGCCAAAGCTGTTTTGGGAGTCAGTAAAGCAGGCGTTTTCGCAAAGTAGATATGACAGATGGTTGTACGATATTCACAACTCTAAGGCGTGGAAGCTGATCGAAGAAACCGGGTTGGCAGTATTAGACCCGAATACCTTGCATGCCGCACAAAGGGAAGAACAATGGAGGTCACAATTAATCCATAAGATACCAGGTGCGGGTCAGCTTGCCAAGGCAAGTGAGAGGGCGTTTACATCCGCAGCTAATATGGCCCGGGTGGATTGGTTTATGGAAGGAGTTAGTATTTTAGAAAAACAAGGTAAAACATGGGAAAATTCAGCCAATGAGTATAAGGCATGGGCAAGTGCGGTTAATAATATGACTGGTCGTGGTGGCTTGGGTAAATTTGAGCCTGTTGTTGGCCAGCTTGCTATCCCGTTTTGGTCACCTAGATTAATCGCCTCTAATGTGAATTTATTTTTAAACCCGGTTTATTATGCGAAAATGCCAAAAACATCACGCTTAATGCTGATTAAAAACATGGCACAGTATGTTGGAACCGGGTTAGCATTTTTAGGGTTGGCAAAAACACTCGGAGCAGATGTTGAGTTAGATCCAAGAAGCAGTGATTTTGGAAAAATAAAAGTAGGCAATACTAGATATGATGTATGGGGTGGCGCGTCACAGTACATCAGAGTGTTGACGCAGATATTTAAAGGACAACGCAAAACTGGGAATGAAATATCAGAATTGAATACACGATCAAAAGTCATGACTGGTGCAAATTTAATTAGAACTAAATTATCACCGATCATTGGTTTTGGCGTCGATGCTTTCCTTGGAGAAAATGTGGTTGGAGAGAAGGTAGAATGGAAGGACGCATATAGATTACTGATCCCAATGTTATACAACGATATAAAAGACGCAGCCAAAGATGGAAAAGGTGGGCCAGAAACAGCTGCAATTGCCGGATTATTATCATTCCTTGGTATTGGGGCGCAGACATATGGTGGCAAAAAAGATTCCGGGGCGTCTACCACAAGATCAGTTAACCGAAGCCAAACAAGAACTAAATCTAAAAAAATAAAAAGAATTTAAAATGGCAAAAGTCTTAGTAAAGGTTGCTCCCAAGGCCGGTGATCCCACAAAGCCAACTTCAGGCAGTGATATGTATATTACTGGAAATAAAAGCAGAATTGATCAAGATTTCGATTTGAGAGATAAGCTAGCAGAATTGGCAGTCAGAGGAAATTCTTTAAACCCAGATGACAAAGCGGCAATATACGGATATTTAACAACTAACCTTGGGAAAGACAGGGCAATGAAATTGATGAACCATGCGTATATCTTTAATACAAGGCCGGATGTGCAGCGCTTGAGTCCAGAAGAAAAGCTGAAGTCATTCTATACAATAGGGTCGTCTGACCCGGATGTAATGGATCTCATTAAGAGAACAAAAAATTTAGGGTATGGGATATTGCCCGGATACCGGGAGTCTATAAGTGATTTGAATCAGGCTACACAAAGAGGTGATGTTGCTCCCCTCGTTCAGGGGATAGCCCCTGAAGTTAGGGAAAGGGTAAAGCTTCAGATTCGAAAATAAACACTATTTTTATTTAATATTTTAACTGATTTGTATGGCGTTTACGGGTTCATTTACGGTCACTCAGACAAGCGACATAACTAGTCTAGTCGTTACTGACACATCCTCTTATAGCTCTGAAGGACAGGGTACATTTTCGACCCGTAGAGTATATCTCTATAAAATAGATACGACTACCTTGGTGCCAAATGGTACATCAACGGCGTATATCGATTTCCCTTTCTCAGCAGGCGATTCTATTACTATAACAGGGGTGTTGTTGACGGATTATTCTTTGTCTGCCAATGTTGTTTGGCTATCAAATGCACCACAACCGGGGTCGGTTTATACCGCTACTGAGGTAGTTACTTTCTTGAATTATATAAATGACTTTATTTATGGTAAGGTGCAACAGCTGTCCGCCAGCCCCTCACTGTTAAATGATACGCAGTGGCAAGATAGTATGCAGGTAATGTATAACGAAAAGGAGAATGCGGAACAGGGCACATTGTATGATGACCAATTTGCTGCGCAATCAGCAATAGGCCGGGCATTTTATTTAATAAATAATGAAAATATGTTTTTCTAATGGGCATATTCGTACCAACTACAACATATTTGAATTATGGCAAAATAAGTCAGTTCTTGGCGGCTGATCGAATCTCGGAGAACATGTTATTTAGGGGTAGCGATAAGGCTCCCAAATTATCATGGCTGATTGAATTAGTTAGGAAGGCGATTGAGTGGAAGAATGGAATTGACAGTTCTGATGAAAGCATAAATGAAACAAGTTTGTATTTGTATGACTTGTGCGGAAGATATATACGTGAAGCTAAACAGATATTGAATGCCGGAGGTTCTGGCGAAATTATTAATCCTTCAACTGGAAACGCAGTGACTATAGCAACTCCAAATCCGCAGTTTAGGATAGGGCAACCAGGGTCTTTAATGAATGCCGGAGATACTCAAATTACATTCAATTATTCGGGGGTTGTAAATCCTAGTTTAGAAATAACATTGGATGGGACAGAGGTGCCCTATGGCGATGCCTTCCAGTTCAGCTTTACAGCAACATATAACCCAACGAATGTGGTCGTTACATTTAGTAATCCTGTACAGAATGGGTGGCTGCTTAATTTTCACATGATTCAATTAGTCAACATATAGTATGAAGTATATAGTTTATATATTCTTGTTTTTACTGATGGGCATGACTGTAAGGGCTCAATTGCCTAGCAGTACATTCCCGTCTAGGGTATTCAACGGGAATACAAAGGCGCAATGGATAATATTAGACAGCCCTGCTGTTAATCCAATACTGGATACGTTTAATGCCAGGTATCCGGGAACGCAATTAGTAAGGATTCAAGGTGGAGATACTGCGTTCTGGTTTGGCGCTGGAGGTCATTTGTGGTTCAGGAGCTTATTAAGTCGGGATACTGTATCGTTAAGTAATAGAATTAACCTAAAACTAAACATAACTGATACTGCTAATAAATGGTGGGGTATTGGTAAACGGTGGGTAGATACGGTGTATCGTGTGAATGATTCAACTGTAGGCTATACTATAAATGGGTCACCTTATACATTTGAGATAAAGGGCGGCGCTCAAGGCGGTGGCGGGGGAACTGGCACCGTAACGAGCGTTGGGTTATCAATGCCTTCTGCATTCTCAGTCACGCCGTCTACTATTACATCTAGCGGCACATTTAATGTTTCTGGAGCAGGCACATCTGCTCAATATATTAGAGGCAATGGGACGCTTGCGACTACTGACACTGGTATGATTCCGAATTTTTATGTAAAAGCGCGATCATTGTTTTCTGGCACATCTCCCATAACATATAATTCAACGACAGGGTTATTGGGGGTGTTGCGTGCAAATACTAGTGGGCAATTAGGGGTGGCTTCATTTAACAATAGTGATTTCGTTGACAATGGAGCGGGGTTGATTTCACTTCGTAATTCAACTGGAGGAGCTGGGGTGGATACCATATTAAGAATACCAGGGGTAGACAGTATTTATTTTACAATAAGTGGAGTTCAGTATGCAATTAAAGATAGTTCTGGCATGGTAGTATATGCTAGTAATGGGTTGTCAAAAAATGCAGACACTGTTCAGCTGGGGCAAACAGTTGGCGCAGTGGGTAATCCTGCTGCGTTGTCAAGTAGTAGGGAGATCCCGTTGAATGGATTTAATACCGTATTTACTGGAACTGGGGGGCTCGCCATTGGGACATCTACTGTTGGCAACCGGAAATTAAATATATCTGCTACATCTACAACTCAAGGGGCTAATGTTACTACTGTGGATGGCACTGGGATAAACGTGGTGGCATCCGGAACTGGGAATGCAATGTTCGGTCAAGCGGGCGGTACGGGTACTGGGGTGACAGGTAGTAATTCAGGTAGTTCTGGGTATGGTTTAGTGGGGGTGTCTTCAAGTAATAGTGCAATACCATTTAAGGCAAATAATTTCAGCACTCTTACAAATTCAGCGACTCCTGTAGTTGCAGAATTTGTAAGGAATGTTACAGGGATACCAGCGGATGGGGTGGGTCTTACTGTTATGTTTCGCGGCCAGACAACTACCACTACTGATGTGGAAATGGGGCAAATAAGAAGCTATTTTAGTACTGCATTGCATGGTAGCCGGTCATCTGCCTTTGAATTTCATCTGGTAAATAATGCGGTGTCAGCTCGAAAGGCATTCCTTGCATCAACAGGGCAATGGACTTGGGATGGTTATCCCGGCTTGACGGCACAAATAGATACGACTACATATAAGCCAGTCGCTATTGATGGTTCTGGTAATGTTGTGAAAATGGCTGGATGGGCAGGTAGCGGCGGTGGTGGTGGCGCTATATTGAATAATATAGGAACAGGGGGCGCTTGGGCGGCTACTCCTTCCGGTAATATAAAAAGAGCGGCCAACAGCAACACAATTACATGGGATAGTACAAGTACCGCAAATTCATTAACGGCAAAAGTAGACACATCATATATAGCAACGCGCTCCATTTGCCAGTGGCCAAATGAACGGAGGCTTGATACATTTTATAAGAAAAATAATTGGATAAATGGCAATGATTTTACTATACACGGGGCGGCATTATTGAGTTCGAATGGTAACTTCTTGGATCTTTCAGGCGGCGATGGGACATATGGTAGTAACTACATTACATTCAGCAATGTAACCATGCTGTCGAAATGGAAGATGGTTCTGTTAATTAAACTAACTGGGGCATTAGTTTCTGGGGGTGGCTTGGCTGCTGGGTTAAAATATGTGAACTCTAACGCACAATATGATATACAAGGGAGTTTTGCATTTAACACTACAGGGTCAACGCCGATCTATATAGCTACTACTAGAGGAGGGGGAACCGTATATCAAACTAGTGGGGGCTCAATGTCGTTTAGCCAAAATGATGTTATAAAGTTAGAGTTTGAATTTAATGATAGCTCATTTACAGTTTCAGAAACAAATATAACAACAGCAGCAAGTCCCGTGTCTACTACATATAGTTGGGCGAATCCTACTGTTGCTGCCGGGCAAATACCCAACACATGTAGTTTTGCGATATTCCCTATTAAGGGGGCTCAACAGATTCAATCAATTACTTTAAGCTCGGCTGAAACGCAATTTGCTTCTGTGGCTATGATCGGAGATAGCAAAGATCAGTTGGGGTTTGCTAGTAGCTTCTCATCTAGAATAGGGAATGAAGTAAATTCATCCATGCCAACGACTATTACAAGGGCTGGAGAGGGAGATGGGGTTACACAAACGATGGCCGGGCTTCCTGAGATAAAACTGCTTTCACCCAGAATTGCCTTGTTAAACATTGGGTCAAATAGTATCCGACAAGGCATGAATGTGTATCAAGTTTTTTCTGCGTATGACAGTATTGTAAAGTCTATCGCATCAACAGGGATTCAGGTGTATCATATGGTAATGCCTGAGGATACAGTAGATAATCCAACCAGTGCAGTAGGAATGAGTTTATTTAAACAGATGGTGCAAAGCACATATGGGGCGTTTTATATGAACAAAATATGGGATACCCTTGCGGATAATAATAACAGATTAAAGGCTGCGTTTGACTCTGGGGATGGCGTGCATTTGAATCAGGCTGGTATAGATGCCACTGTGGTGGCCATATTGAGTTCAAATAAATTAACGGTATGCCCCTCGCGAGTGAGAGATGATTATTTTATAGCGGGTACATTAACAAATTCAAGTACGTCTACAGGCATAGCCATAGGCGGAACTGATAATTACATTTTAAAGAAGTCTGGCGGTAATACAGCCAATAGCCTGTTGTATGATGCCGGGACGGGGGTTGGGTTGGGAACTACCACTCCGATAAACAAATTAGAAATAACAGGCAACGATTTTACAAATAGTATAGTGAAATTTGGTAGTGCTGAAATTCAAAGTGCGGAAGATTGTAATTCTTTTGTGTCTAATAATGGACATTTTAACGGAACTAACTGGCGGTACGCTACAAATGGCGGGGCTTCTATATATCAATTATATAGAGATAGCTTGGTTATATACCTTCTTCCTGCTGGCACCGCTGGCGGCACTATTAATCAAAGCCTTTATAAAAAGATAGAAATAGGGCCACGGGAATTTAGATCAAAAATCCCTATAAAAACATTAGACAGTATTACATTTTTCAATTTAACAGCTCCTCCTTCTACGTATAACATTTTGGTGCATGGATTAACGGATAGTCTAGTATATCAAGTGCCTGCTTCCTTGTTTGGTGGAATATCGAGTCTAAATGCGCTGACCGCCTCTACGCAGACATTTGCGACTGGCACAAGCGGGAGTGATTTTAATATTAATTCGTCTACCTCAACACATACATTTAATATCCCATCAGCCTCTACATCGAATAGAGGGTTAGTCACCACAGCGGGACAGACATTTGGCGGCCAAAAAACATTTAATGATGGGATTGTTGCTACATCTGGTGTTAATCCAAGGGTGACTATAAATGGGAATGTAAGCACAACAATAGGGCCATCTACTTATGGAGATGGCTTGTTGATTGATTTTATAACACACACTAATACTGGCGCTGCTACAACAATATCAGATAATGAGAATTTTAATTTCATTGCAAATCCTACATTAACTTCTCCGAATGCCATATCGTATACAGGGGATGTAGCTACGGTTAGATTTGTTGGCGCTCCAGTAGCCGCAGGCAGCACGACCATATCTCATCCTTGGAACATTTTGGCAAATGACGTTAACTACTTTGCTGGGGTAGCAATGTCATTGAATGAGCAAACAGGGAGTGTTACGCTATCAAATGCATCTGGGATAAACATTTATACAGGGACAGGCGGTAGTACTTGGACGTTGCCTGCACTTGCCACACATCCTGGCAAGTTCATTTTTATAAAAAACGCAGGAAGTGGCAATCTTACGGTTCAAAGAGCGGGCTCCGATAATATATATGAAACCAGCTCGGTAACGAGCATCACCATAGCAGCGGGAGCTTCCAGAATGTTTGCAGCGGGGAGTGCGTTCTGGTATGTATGTACGTTCAATTAATAATTTTTTATACCCCCTATACTTTAAAATACATGTAGATGAATAAATATCCTGATTTTTGGTCAACATTGCTGGGCAATGGGTCTTTGGGAACATTTTTGGCGTATTTGGTTATATCTTATTTTGCCGCTACTGCAAGCCTATTGTTTGAGGCAAGTAACAGGGATATAGCTAGCGATAACACCCCTAAAAAATGGAGCACTCAGTTTCTTTTGGCATCTAATGTTCTTAGGCTAGTTGCCAACCTATTGACAATCCCACTACTAATCCGGTTAGAATATCAGTATGTTGATATGGAGTGGATGATACTGCTCGTTATTGCACAGGGCATACTGATAGATCGCGCCTTTATGTTCCTTAAAAATATAGGTGTATTGGCTTCTAATAGGTTTGCATCGAAAGTTGCTGATAAAATATCTAGCACTGATTTAGTAGTAACCAAAGGCGATAATCCGTAAAACATGGCGAATACCATGGAAAGAATTAATCAAAAATTGGAACCATGCACCGTATCTATGAATGGGTCAGAATTATCTTTAAAGAAAAAGTCAATGCCTTTTTTAAAGGATTTACTGGCGGCAGCATTGTATCTTATCTCTTTTTATATAATAGCAACTTTTCTGGCAAACATGATATACTCATTGCTACAGTAGTTAAGATTATTGCTATTGGGGTTGGTGGTGTAATATCTGGATTTGCCAATATCCTGGGAACTGACTTCTATAAATGGGCAAAAGCAAAAGTATTAAAGAGGAAAACAAAAATCAAACGAAACAATAATGAAACAAAAACAAGAGTTAAAAGAGCTTCTTGATCGGCTGAAAGAATGGAAGAGCAAGCGTCTTATGAAAGACGAAGGGGATGAAATTACTGATGAAGTAGTAATCGTATTAGAGTCCCTTTTTGACCCGGCAGGAGATGATTTTGGCTCAAACCCTCCTGGTCACGGGCCAGGTACTCCCCCGTGAAAAACCGATACATAGGTATAGTGATTCTGTTGGTACTAGGACACGTATTAACAGAATCACACACCTTTATATATTGGATGTGGCCTAAGTCAAAGGATTACTATGTAGATCAATGGTTCTTAAAGCCATCATTTAAAGTAGATCAGATAAGCATTCTGTGGTACTCTAAAATGGTGGAAGATTCATTATTGTTAGTTGTATTGTTGTTTGCCGGAGCTTGTCAGGCGTTTGCTAGGAATTATAAAACATATTTAGAGTGGCAGCGGTATTCGCTCAGATTGTATATTATCTGGATTATTTATTTCGGGTATCATGTTTTTGACTTTTGCTCATTTATGTACAACTACAAGACTAATTATATTGCTTATATGGTTGTTTTGGGGACATGTACAATTATATCGTTATTTGTAGGGTTCTATAAGGTAAAGATGTTTTTGAAAAGCTAGGTTTAAATATTAAATTTATAACATATCGTGATTACTATAAACAATTCAAATAAGCCGCCTAAATGGATGGTATACGCGATGCTCATCCTGTTAATATTGCTTGCATATGCTCTTTACAGAGAGTGCAGGCAATCTTATGAGGGGGAAGTTAATCCCGTAGATATCCAAGGGAGATTAAAGCGATTAATTAATGATAGCATCGAGAGCTCAAAGAAGCTGGCAGATAATTCCATTCAAAGAGAATTATTAGAGGGGCAGCTTGAAGTGGCTGATAATAAAAATACGGCCTATCTTGATTCGTTTGGTGTACTTAATAGTGTCCTAAATGGACTTAAAAAAAGATACAAGCCAGTTGTCGCGAGTGTAGACACAAATGTAACTACTGTTCCAAATGAGTATATAGAAGAGTGCTCTGGTTGTTTCGCGGCAATAGATAAGGCACAACAATTAGGGCTTAGGTATAAATCAGAGTTGGATAATAAAGATAATCTAACCAAGTCTAAAATAAAAGTGTTGGACAATAGGATCAGTATTTTAGAAAACCAAAATGTTCAATTAGGTAAGAGCTATCGTAGTTTATTAGATAGCACCAATAAGGCGGTTCCTGCATTACGTAGAACATTGTTTGCTACCATAGGAGCAATGAGCATTAACCAGATTATGCCAAATGCTATTGGTGGCGGTTTTTTGTATGAGGACAAAAGACGCCGAATTTTTGGGGCTAAGTATTATGTTAGCAAGTATGGATCTATTTATCAGGGGGAAATTTCTTTGCCATTATCACTAAAATTTAAATAATATATGAACAGTAAAAAAGACGGTGAAAAACTCGCATGGATTATTGCAGAGATCATCTTTATTGGGTTATACATCTTTGTTTCTGGCTGGTATAGCTCTTATTCTAAAATGACCACTAGCCTCCAAGCGTTGGTGTGGGTTGGCAGAGTAGGGATGGTTGCATGTATACTGATTTCGTGGATTAAATTTAAAAATCCAAATTTTGATATTTATAGAAAGGTTACCGTTGGTATTGCTATTGTCTTGTCGCTTATTATAGGCATTCATCACAGCGTTAGCAGGGAAGATACGCAAGTGATAATTGATAGTCATGAAAACGCTCAAAAGCAATGAATTGTTTATATACATATATGTTCATGGCTTTAGCCGCTGTGTTTAAGGCGTGTGCGGATGCATTTGAAAATACACCAAACTTTGATGAGAGTGTATTTAAAAGGTTGAATAAGAAGTTTTGGTGTAAGGATGTGTCTTGGCAATATGCCAAGGTTTTGTCGATAAAAATACCGTTTTTTAAGAAACGGGTTGGGTCATATAAAATAGACAGTTGGCATATTAGTATTACACTTATGGTTTGTATGATAGCAGCAGCTGTTGTTACATATGTCCCTTGTTATGAATGGTGGCTTCATTATCTGAGTATAGGGCTGATATGGAATGTGGTATTTGTTTTGTTCTATCATATAATATTTCAAGTTAAATGACAATAACAGTAGACATATTAAAGGCTATTGCACCAGGGAGCAAGAAAACAAATTTCAAGCATTTGGGAGGATTGGCCCTTTGGATGAACCATTGGTTCCCAAAATTTGAAATTGACACAAAGGGGGAGTTGTGTCATATACTGGCGCAATTAGCCCATGAAAGTGACTCATTCAATGCCATGGAGGAATATGCAAGCGGAAATGCGTATGAAGGGCGATTAGATTTAGGGAATAAGATTAAGGGGGATGGTGTTAGGTTCAAAGGGCGTGGCCCATTGCAAGTAACAGGCCGAAAAAACTACTATTTAATGGGAACGAAGGCAGGCGCTCCGTTAAAATTCATAAACAATCCTGAGCTTCTGGCGACGCCAGAGTGGGGGGTATGGTCGGCGTGTATTTTTTGGACTGAAAAAGGGTTGCTCGATATATCAAATATGCCAGATGGGGCAAGAATACCATTAAAAATAAAAACCGATAAGGGGTATGAATTAGTGCCGCTGGAACCCATAGTGTACATTAGTAGGCGAGTGAATGGTGGCGTCAATGGTTTGGCAGAAAGGATTAAGTTTTATGGCAGAGCTAAGGATATTATAAACTAGCAAGACAATTTATCAATCATTAGTTAAACACTGGGGCAACATGAACATTGACCCAGTGTTATATTAGTGGTGTCGAGTTATATTTTGTTTATTCAGTTTATTCTTCAAGTTTTTCATTCCTTGCTGTAATCCATTTCTAATCGTCAGTGGGTTTGTTTTAAGTTCAGACGAAACTTCTATCCTAGTATAATCATGTAGATATGTCAGCTTGATTATTTTCTGTTGCTTAGATGGCAAAGTTTCAATGATGGACTGAATGTGCGAGATTAAATTTTTCTTTTCTATTTTTTTTAATTCATCCTCAATGGGGGAATAGTTATCGTTCTTCTTTACATAAGCAACATGAAGTTTTTTTTGTCGTAAATGATCGATGCATTTATTTCTTGCACTCTTAGTAAGAAGTGTCTTAACCGTTGATTTATTTATTGAAGGTAAATTATCCCATAATTGCATGAATAACTGCATTGTTATGTCTTCTGCATCTTCTTTAGATAGATTCATTACATTCTTACATTCATTAATTACCCAGCGGTAATATTCATTGAATAGGTTTATATATTCTTCCGTAGTCATATAGATGAGGTTTAAAAAGTAAGATAAGGGGCCAAAACTGGCGAAACAGTTAGCCCCGGTTAGTTTAGCTTTTGATCCTATTTTAGCGCTTCCAATGCTTTATCTAGTTCCAATAAGTTTATGTCTGATTGAAGTGATTGTTCGTACTCATGGCGAACTACAAGAGTTATGGCTTCATATTGAGATAGGTAGAAGGTAGTAAGGAATAATTCCCAAGTAGCCTCTAATGGCGTTCCTTTTGGCGAATCCCACCATACCCGAATTGGGTTAGTATTAAATCTCTTTATTGACCCGATTCTTTCAAGTTCCGTAAGCGATTGAACGGGAGTTAGCTGAAGGGTTCGTTGGAAGTTAGCCGCATTGAGTGGTTTACTCCAATAATCGATGCAAATGCCAATATCATTAATACGGAATACTGTTACAGTTATATTTTTTCTTATTTGGTCTGTAGTCATGGTAGAATAGTTTTTATGGTTAAGTGTTATTGTTTGCCTCAGTCTTGTATATGTTTAGGTTTAGATGGCTCATAGTAACTGTATACAATAGCTCCATCTGGTGCGAGTATGCATACTTTGCCGGTCTCTACACACTTAAACCATCCATAACCGTATCCAGACATCCCGCGACGTTCTGGACATGGGTCTTTGGGGCGACGTGATGTGGCGCAACTACAGGCTACAATAGTAATAAAAAGGGCCAATAAAAAGAATGTGAAATGAATTGATGATCTTCTTTCCTTGTGTGGGTTAATACGGGTTTGTTTCATTTGATTGTTTTATTTAGTGTTTAGCGAATCTAACAGAATAGCGGTGGTGCCAAAGCAGACAACACTTATAGTGTGTTCTCCAGTAAAGAGAGCGTACCACCCAATAAAGAAAAACAGAAGTAGTTTCCACCAGCGATAAACTTTCATTTATTGTGAGCTGTTGTTTTTTGGTTAATGAATTTAATAAATGACCCAAAGTCTTTTTGTATTTCTAAGCACTTTTGTTTTAGGTCAATATTTTTCTCCCCGGTGTATTCCATGATTAAAGTCCTTACGCATGGAATATTAGGACTGCCATTCCATTTTATAGAAATAAAGTTTTTAACGCCATTGTAGGCTTGTTCTTTAGTGGCCGTGGACTCTGTTTTGCGTTTGTGTTTCTTTCTTTTCTCCCAAGGCAATGACTTGTTGCCAGTTCTTGGGAAGCCATACCCCCTGCCTAAATATTCTCCTGTATAAAAATCAAAATCTCCATTGATTAAGCCATCTGCAATGTCCCCCATAACGTATATTTTTAAAGGTTAGTTTTAGCCCATGAACGTATTAATTCCCCATCGCCTTGTGATAAATAGATGACATAGTGTTTGTAGCGTCCATGCCTATCGGTTTTCCAGGTGCAGGTAAAGCGCTTAAACAATGTGCCATGAGACTTGAAAAGTTCATTGAATACGCCCTCGTTATCACAGTTTATTTTCGCCTCAGTCTTGGTATAGTTCATCGTTGTTTCATCGGCCAGTAGGATGGTGTCTGCTGAGTTTACAACTGAAGGGCATTTGTCGCGTGTTTGGCTGTGAGCTTTTAAATAGAAGGCTCCCAATTGAGCGACAATAAGAAAGGCGATAATTGCAATCTTTTTCATGTTTTAGTAGGGTTTATTTAGTTAGTGGAAATAAATGAATCATAGTCAATATCATAATCAATAGACAATAACATCCTTTTGTGTGAGATTGGGAAGTTATGCATTTTGCCCCAGTCCCTTTGTACTACAAAATCAAATACGGACATAAGAGGCAATGTAATTATATTGTATCCCACATCGGAAGTGTATTCCTGTTTGCGACCATAAAGGGCGGCTTTTTTAAGGCAGCACCCGGATAATATTATCGAATTATAGTCAGGGATTGATGGTATTTTCATGTTGTTTGTATTGGCGTTTAATGCTGTTCATTAATACGGCTATTTCTATAAGGCTGTCAATATCAAATAATGGCCTACAGCTATCACTATATTGAATTAGTGATCCGTCTATATGGATGGATGCAACCGTTTCGTGGTTAATTGTCAGGTTCCATTGATTGACATTGTATATTACTTTGAATATCCCGTATGTAAATTCTGTTTGCATTGATGTTTTATTAGGGTTTATTAATCGGGGCGTAAGTGACTCGTTAAGGCTTCAAGAGCTTTTATTCTAGCCTCTAGCTCTTTTAGATATATAAATAATTGATCTTCATTCATATTGCTTTTGTTTGAATTTAATAATAATATTTCAATTGGTTAATTGCCTCAGTCTTGTAGTCGTTCAAGCAAGGTATTCATTTTGTCAATTGCCTGTTCGTTCGTATACCCTACAAGCAGCTGTTTTGTGTCTGTGTGGCGGTAACTATAAGCAACTATTAATTGCCTCATTAGGTTTATCAACTCTTTTGTTTGTTCTTTTTCCCATTCTGCACCAGCTTTAAAGGCATTTTTTACTGATATTTCGGGAGTGTTAACAAAGCAATCTAAACTGTATTCGGTTGCAGCCTGATCTAATGTTAATTGATCTGACATAAGTATAGTAATTGAATAAGTTAGTTAAAAGAATCTCAAATTCCCCTGGTTAGTTAATGCCGTTATTTCGTTATTATGATGAAAGATCATTTTAGTTATTTTCAGATCATTTGCAACATCCACACTATTTCTGCAAGGGCTGCCCGGGCCCGGTATTGCCTTATTGGTATAGGCGACCGATTTAAAGGCTTTCTTCAAGGCCAATATGATATTTTCATCTCCGTATAAGTCTTTATATCTATACATTTCTTTTATTGCACGCATAATAATTGACGACATAAAGCATGTTTGAATAAGTTAATAAATAGGGGTAGTATAGGCCATCCCGGAACTACCCCATTGATTACATATGAACAACTAGCTATTTGTTATTATTTAAGTAATTGATCAATGTTCGCCTCGTTTTGGCGGCTGATTCACCATAAAACGAATGGGCTGTATATTTCCCGTTCTTACCCCCTACTCTCTCGCGTATTTCAATACGCGTTTTTAGATGCGCTCTATCCTTTTTAGTTCCAGGCTGAAATAAGTCTTGTAATAATCCTTTAGTCAATGATATATCAGTATCGCATAAAGTAAGGTTAAGTACATGCTCATTCCCGCGTCTAAATGTTAATTGAATAAGGTATTGGGGAGTGTGTTTGTATATTTTCATGCCTCAGTCTTATTTGCGTTTATTCTCAATTGCAATACCTTCAGGGAGATTTAATTTAGCTATTATATTATTAAGCAGTTCGTCCGGTATTGAATCGTAACCCTTCCAATTAAAGGCAAGTGTGTTTGAATGACTGTAGTATATGCAGTTTTTTAGCGCTTCTTTCCCTCCTACTTTCAATACCTCCTTTAACACAATTTCTTCAGTTTTAAGTTTGTTTATTTTTATTTCAAATTCATTTTCTAAGTCGGCTAATTCTTTTTCTTTTTCAGATTTTATGCGCTCTTCCTTTGCCTCCTGTGTATAATATCCGCTTTCTTGTCTGTTTAACTCTTCAGCCAATTCTTCTTTAGTTGGCGCATTGAATTGCGTTCTTTTGCTATCAACTAAGAACTTTTTACTAGTCATTTGTTCTAGTTGTTCGATTGCTATATTTGCCTGATTGCTCCATTGTTCTAAAATTGACATATTTTGTAAGTGTATGGCGTACTGGGTCTTATTTTCGGATAGATTTAATACATCGAATTGCGCCTCTCCTATGCGGTAATATTTACAAAATTTATTTTTAAAGTCCTTTGTTCCTGGCTTACTATCAGTAAAGCCTTCACGTAAATGGTAAAAGCCGTTTTCCACTGCGTACATTGGGATACCTTTGTAATCGCATAAGTGAAGATCAACAAATGTTTTTAGTTCGGGATGTGCTGCTAATATTTCATCATGACAACAGCCACCCGCAATCCAGTATCTATCAGATAGAGGTTTACCCTTTTCCCATATATCAGCAGTAATCGAAAAGTCTTGATGACCGTTTTTGCACTCATCATTTAGACGTATTTTAATACGCATTGTGTTGCCGTCTTTATCCTTTGTAGTGATAGTGTGCCGTAAATCATTGCTAGCTGTTGGGTGTGTTGTAGTTGTCATATGCTTTAATTTAAAAATGATTAATAAAAAGTAGAGTTATACCATAGGCTGTATAGAATTTATTAATAATTAACATTTATTATTTTAAACGGTACATGGTTAAATGTGTGTATTGGTTGCTACGAAAATGCCAAATACCTTCTTCTTATCTTCTTTTAGTGGAATTATCCTAGCTAAAAAATGAGCTTCTTTTTGTGCATTCCGCGTGTGGATTGCGCCCTCCTTTGTGTATCTAATAGCTTCAACCATATATAATCTGCCATTTATTTTTCTGCGTAATTGTTTCATAATAATCAGTTTAGTAGTGAATTTGTGGTTAAGACCGGTTGCCCGGTTTCGGCTAATAAAGCCATCTTCAGTTAACCTTTAGTGAATTTTCCCAGTAGGTTGTATTCACGGCAAACATTAATACCTAAATCAGTAAGCCATACGGTTGAATCTTTCCCATCTTTATGCACTTGCACTAAACCCTTTTTAGATAAAGAAGAATAAACCCCACTAATTTGCTTCGTGTCGGATATGTCGCAACGTTCTGAACCGCACCATATAGAATCTCCCAATTCTTCCCCATAGTCTGAATTATTAATACCTTCTAAAACTTGCTTTTCCAGGTCAGTTAGATTGATGTTCATATACTATAATATTAATAAGGTGATCGAATAGGGGTTATATAGCTTGAAAGTATCTTTTGTATTCGTATTCTGAAATCCGACAGCCAAACCCAGGGAAGGAGTTGCGATCGCTGATGCCCACTAATCTTATATCATTGCAATCAGCCTGATCTTTAGTTATACGAATAGTTATAATTTCCCCCGCTTTAATGGCATTATATCCGTATTGCGGATCAAAAGCTTGGGTGCAAGTGTGTTTGATTAAGTTGTTCATATTTATTTAAATAAAGGGTGATTGAATACTGTTTGATTAAATCAATTAGGCTATACAGCACCAGTAAAAAGAATTTAGCAGGTCGGCGTCATTGGTAAAGTCCATTGATTCATCTTCTGTCCCTTCTATTGCAAGAAAATCAGCAACATATTTAACATACCATGAGCGAGGAACAGATTTAAAACGGCTATAATTAGCATATAATCTGCGTTTCATTTGGCTGCGTGTCATTGGTGTGTTCATGTTTGTTTCAGTTTGATAAATCAAAGATAACTATGTAAGTTGTAAGTTCCAAATTTATTCCCCTTAATTATTTGTTAAGGGGAATAACAAAGTTGATGCCTTTATATACAACTATTTTAAATGAGGTGTTTTTTCCCTTCCTAACTAATTCATAGATGTATGATGTGTTGCAAGGCCATTGAGCCGCATATTCACTAACCCTTAGAGCGTCACCAGGAAGGTTATCTACAATCTCATATGTATTGTGTCGTGTATTCTTCATATACGCTAAGATAGTAAATATATGTATGTAAGTTGTATGTTTGTTCAATTTAATTCCCCATCACCATCCCCACCAAAATAATAATACTCCCAATCCCCCACTCAACCCCCATTAACCCCCAACAAGCAGCACAACACAACCACATACACTAACACAACGCATCTCAACACAACACACTAGAAACA